>Ga0302185_10000178_pt1 | contig 50509 bp, 47 predicted proteins | sample II_Bog_E1_1_FD_200231 | JGI IMG/M metagenome (GOLD analysis project Ga0302185, IMG submission 200231) | Peat permafrost microbial communities from Stordalen Mire near Abisko, Sweden - II_Bog_E1_2 | ecosystem: Environmental > Terrestrial > Soil > Wetlands > Peat | place: Sweden: Abisko... | reverse complement strand
GAAAAAAATTTTTAAGTTTACTAAAAGCGGAAAAACATTACTCAAAAAACGAGAAAAAACAAACGTTTAAAACCCTTTATTTCCAAGGGTTCTAAACGCTTTTTTCTTCTCAAGTGTCAAAGACGGGGTTTAGATATAATTTTAAATGAATTAATGCAACGTTTTATTTTACCAGCGGTTTCGAGCAGCAGCTTCTAGCATTTACTATATGTATGCAATTTACTTGTTTTTGGCTAATAATTATGATATGATGCACTATATGGCGTATTGTGCTTTAGGCTATAATTGGTAGTTCGGCAAAGTTTACGTAAGCCAGAGAAAATAATGAGTTGTATGAAAAACAGGAGGTCATTGTATATAATGAAAGTTACTGCAGAAAAAATAGACAATCATCAAGTTGTTTTAGAGATGGAAGTACCACAAGCGGAATTGAGCAAAGCAATTGAAAAAGCTTATATTAAGCTTGCAAATAGAGTGAATGTCCCAGGTTTCCGTAAGGGTAAGGCACCACGTAAAATTTTGGAACAGCGCATTGGTAAAGAAGCCATTTTGGATGAAGCATTTGAATTGCTTGCTCCTAAAGCATTTAATGATGCACTTACTCAGGAAAATATTGAACCGGTAAGCCGTCCTAAAATTGATGTTGTGACTTTGGAAGAAGGTAAAGATGTTGTGTTTAAAGCAACTATTACTGCAAAACCAGAAGTTACACTTGGTGAATATAAAGGTTTAACTGTAGCAAAACAAGCTGTAGAAGTTAAGGATGAACAAGTAGAAGAACAAATCAAACAAATGCTGGATCATCATGCGAAAATGGTGACCGTTGAAGATACGATTGTTGCGAAAGATGATTTCACAACGATTAATTTCAAAGGCTTTGTGGATGACGTTGCTTTTGATGGTGGTGAAGGCAAAGACTATCCGCTCCAAATTGGTTCGGGAAGCTTCATCCCTGGTTTTGAAGAACAGTTGATTGGTGCTAAAGTGGGTGAAGAACTTAATGTAACTGTAACCTTCCCTGCAGAATATCATGCAGCAAATTTAGCTGGTAAGCCAGCTGTGTTTAAATGCACAGTAAATAATATTAAACGTAAAGAATTACCAGAACTTGATGATGCATTTGCTAAAAAAACAAGTTCATTTGAAACAGTGTCTGAACTTAAAGCCGATATGAAAGATAAATTGGAAAAGAGTGCAATAGTAAAAGCTGAAAATGATAGAAAAGCAGAGGCTCTTAAAATTGCAACTGAAAATATGACAGTTGATATTCCAGATGAAATGATTGATAATCGTATTAGCCATATGCTGGAAGAACTTTCAATCAGCCTTGAAAATCGCGGGATGAAATTAGACCAGTATTTACAATATGCAAACACGGATATTGCAAAATTACGTGAAACGTATCGTGAAACGGCAGTCGTTAATGTAAAAACAGATTTGATGCTGGAAGCAGTAGCAAAAGTAGAAGAAATTAAAATTGAAGCAACTGATATGCAGGTAGAAGTGGAAGCGATGGCGAAAGCTTATGGTGCAACAGCTGCGCAAGTACAAAAAATTATTAGCGAACAAGGGCGTATTGGCGATTTAATGGCAACGATTATGCGCAAAAAAGCTGCACAGTTTATTGTTGATCAAATCGCAGAATAAGTTTTGCCGCTAAGAGATAACTGGGGTGATCTTATGAATTATGTACCAATGGTAGTCGAACAATCAAGCCGAGGTGAACGAGCATATGATATTTATTCTCGATTACTTAAAGATCGTATCGTTTTTATCGGTGGACCAATTGATGATAATGTAGCAAATGTTGTTATTGCACAATTGCTGTTTTTGGAGTCAGAAGATCCGGATAAGGATATTCATTTATATATTAATAGTCCAGGTGGTGTTGTAACGGCTGGTCTTGCAATCTATGATACGATGCAATATATTAAACCGGATGTTTCTACGATTTGTTTAGGTCAAGCCGCAAGTATGGGATCATTGCTTTTAACAGCAGGTGCCAAAGGCAAACGCTATGCACTTCCATACGCGCGTATTATGATTCACCAACCGTCAGGCGGAGCACAAGGTCAGTCTACGGATATTCAGATTCAAGCAAGGGAAATTCTTCGCTTACGAGAAGTTGGTAATGATATTTTAGTTCGTCATACAGGTCAGACGCGTGATAAAGTCGTATTGGATACGGAGCGTGACAGTTTTATGTCAGCTGCGGAAGCACAAATTTATGGTCTGATTGATGAAGTAATTGCTCGTCCGGTAAAAAAAACCGAAAGCCCTGAATAGAGAGGTGATAACATGTTAAAGTTTGGGGATGAAAAAGGTCAACTGAAGTGCTCGTTTTGTGGTAAATCACAGGAACAGGTAAGAAAGTTGGTTGCAGGTCCTGGTGTATACATTTGTGATGAATGTATTGAACTTTGCAATGAGATAATCGAGGAAGAATTCAGTGATGACGTAGAAGTCGAACTGAAGGATGTTCCAAAACCGAAAGAAATCAGGGGCATTTTAGATCAGTATGTAATTGGTCAAGATGAAGCAAAGAAATCTTTAGCGGTAGCTGTATACAATCATTATAAGAGAATCAACATGGGACCTAAAATTGATGATGTTGATTTGCAAAAATCAAATATTCTGATGCTCGGTCCGACCGGAAGCGGTAAGACTTTACTGGCACAGACCTTAGCGAAAATTTTGAATGTGCCATTTGCCATAGCCGATGCTACTTCTTTAACAGAAGCTGGGTATGTTGGTGAAGATGTTGAAAATATCTTATTGAAACTGATTCAAGCAGCTGATTATGATGTTGAAAAAGCAGAAAAAGGGATTATCTATATTGATGAAATCGATAAGATTGCCCGAAAATCAGAAAATCCTTCGATTACACGCGATGTTTCAGGCGAAGGAGTACAACAGGCTTTATTAAAGATTCTTGAAGGTACGGTTGCAAGTGTTCCACCGCAAGGCGGACGCAAACATCCACATCAAGAACTTATACAGATTGATACGACGAATATCTTATTTATCTGCGGCGGTGCATTTGATGGTATTGAAAAAATCATTGATTCTCGTACAGGTAAAAAGAATTTGGGCTTTGGTGCCGAGATTAAGAGTAAAGAAGAACGCAAAGTCGGCGAGATTTTGAAATTTGTTCTTCCAGAAGATTTACTTAAGATAGGCTTGATTCCTGAATTTGTTGGGCGTTTACCAGTGGTTGTTACATTGGAAGCACTTGACGAGGACGTCCTAGTCAGCATATTGACAAAACCGAAAAATGCCTTGGTGAAACAGTATCAAAAATTCCTGGATATGGATAATGTGAAATTGGAATTTGAAGAAGATGCGCTTAGAGTTATTGCAAAAGAAGCTTTAAAACGCAATACTGGTGCCCGTGGTTTACGTTCAATTATTGAATCGGTTATGCGCAATGTGATGTATGAAGTTCCATCACGTGATGATGTGGCGAAATGCACCGTGACGAAGGAAGTTGTTACAGATAAGAAAGATCCTATATTGACATTAGACGAGAAAAAGGCAAAAAAGCCTTTAACCACTGAAGAATCGGCTTAGTCAAAAGGTTTTTAAGAGGGACGTTGTATATTTACAGCGTCTCTTTTTGGTTTATTTTATCTGAATTAATATTATAGAGGATTTTCCCTTTGGGGTTAGAATACAAATTATTAGGTATCAACAAAACCTATATTTATAGTCTATATTTTATACACAATAAACTGTTCGATTTGCAATAAATAAAGTGTGCATTACATAAAAAATTATAATAAGGAGGTTTTTATATGGATACGAATCGCAAAATGCCTTTATTACCTTTACGAGGAATCATGGTTTTTCCGTATATGATCATCCATTTAGATGTTGGTAGAGAAAAGTCGATTGCAGCGCTAGAAGAGGCTATGGTACATGATCGAATTATCATGTTGAGTGCACAGAAAGATGCAGCGGTTGAACAACCAGGGCAAGATGATATATTTGAAATTGGGACGATTGCAGAAGTAAAACAGCTTTTAAAATTACCGGGTGGCACAATTCGTGTTTTGGTCGAAGGATTACATAGAGCTAAAATTTTAAAGCGTAATGAATTAGAAAAATATTATGAAGTTGAAATAGAAGAGTTTGATGAAACAGTGGAGCCATCTTTGGAATTAGAGGCTTTGACCCGAGCTGTTGTGCACGAATTTGAACAGTGGGTAAAGTTAAGTAAGAAAATTCCGCCTGAAACATTGGTATCTGTTGTGATAGTGGAAGATGCCGGCAGGCTTTGTGATTTGATTGCTAGTCATTTGAATCTTAAATTAGATGATAAACAAGAACTTCTTACGGCAACGGATGTTAAAGTTCGCCTGGAAAAGTTATATGAGATATTAGCCAGAGAAATGGAAGTTCTTGAAATTGAACGCAAGATAAGCGGGCGCGTCAGAAAACAAATGGAAAAAATTCAAAAAGATTATTATCTGCGCGAACAGATGAAGGCCATTCAAAAAGAGCTGGGTGATAAAGATGATAAATCAGCTGAAATAGAGGAATATCAGAAAAAACTCGCAGCAGGAACGTATCCGGACGATGTTGTTGAACGCATAAATAAAGAACTTATTCGTTTAGAAAAAATGTCGTCTTTATCTTCTGAAACTGGCGTGATTCGTACGTATTTAGATTGGTTATTTTCTTTGCCGTGGGATAATGCAACCAAGGAACAGCTGAATATAAAAGAAGCAGAAAAAATCCTCAATAAAGATCATTATGGTTTAGAAAAAGTGAAAGAGCGGATTTTAGAATATTTGGCAATTCGAAAATTATCAGATTCACTTAAGGGACCGATTCTGTGTTTAGTTGGTCCGCCGGGAGTTGGTAAAACATCTTTAGCACGTTCGATTGCTCGGGCGCTTGGTCGTACTTTTGTCAGGGCATCTTTGGGAGGAGTTCGTGATGAGGCGGAAATTCGTGGTCATCGCCGTACCTATGTTGGTGCACTCCCAGGGCGGATTATTCAAGGTCTTAAAACAGCAGGATCACAAAATCCAGTATTTTTATTGGATGAAATTGATAAAATGAACTCAGATTTTAAGGGTGATCCATCGGCAGCTCTGCTGGAGGTTCTTGATCCCGAACAGAATAATACGTTTAGTGATCACTACATTGAATTGCCATTTGATCTTTCAAAGGTAATCTGGGTTGTTACAGCAAATGCAATACATACAATTCCTCGTCCGCTTCGTGATCGCATGGAAATCATTCATTTGCCAAGTTATACCGAAGAAGAAAAATTGCAGATTGCTCAACGGTATTTAGTGAAAAAACAAATCAAAGAAAATGGCTTAAAAGCTGCACAAATTCAATTTTCGGAAGGAACTCTGCAGAAAATGATTGCAGGTTTTACGCGAGAATCGGGTGTGCGTGAATTGGAACGCATTATTGCAAAAGTCTGCCGTAAAGTTGCTTTGCAAATTGTCCAAAAGGACAAAAAATCGGTAAAAGTAACGGCTCAGAATTTGCATGCTTTTTTAGGGCGTACTAAATTTATGCACAGCAAAGCGGAAAAAGAGGCCGAAGTTGGTGTATGCACCGGTATGGCCTGGACTGAAGTTGGTGGTGATATTTTGCCGACGGAAGTTACTGTTATCAAAGGTAAAGGAAAATTGATTTTGACTGGTCAGCTAGGTGATGTAATGCAAGAATCAGCGCAGGCTGGACTTAGTTATATTCGCAGTCGTACGCAGGAACTTAATATTGATGCTGAATTTTATGAAAAACAAGATATTCATATTCATTTGCCCGAAGGAGCGATTCCAAAAGACGGTCCATCGGCGGGAATTACAATGGCAACGGCTATGGTATCTGCTTTAACGGATCAAAAAGTTCGTGCTGATGTTGCAATGACGGGAGAAATTACCTTGCGTGGAAGAGTCTTGCCAATCGGTGGTTTAAAAGAAAAAGTAATAGCGGCATATCGTGAAGGTATCAAAACGATTATTTTACCAAAAGAAAATGAACGAGATATTGAGGATATTCCCAAAAATATAAGGCGCGAATTAGAATTTGTTCCAGTTGAACATATGGATCAAGTCTTAGCGTGTGCAATGGTGAAAGAACATGAGTGAAAAAGATAAAGTAATTATAACGCAGGGCAAATATATTGCTTCGGCGGTACAAGTGGAGCAGTATCCGGAAGAAAAAATGAAAGAAATTGTTTTTATGGGTCGCTCCAATGTAGGTAAGTCATCGCTGATCAATTCGCTTACCCGAGTTAAAGGCTTAGCTAGAGTGAGTGGAAATCCGGGCAAGACACAGACGATTAACTTTTATGAATTAGGTGCTAAGTTAGAAGGTCAGGAAGATAGAATTGATTTTTATCTGGTTGATTTGCCGGGATATGGCTATGCAAAAACAGGGCAGGAAAATCGTAAACGCTGGGCAAAATTTATTGATGAGTATTTGTTGAAATCTCAACAGTTGCAATTTGTTTGCCAATTAATTGATAGCCGTCATGCACCAATGCCATCGGATGTGGACATGTTTAATTGGCTAGTCAAGCATAATCTTCCGGTTTTGGTTATTGCGACGAAAGCAGATAAATTGGGAAAAAATGCTCTACAAAAAAATTTGGCCGTTATCAGAAAATCATTAGGTGTACCAGATTTGGCTGTGTTACCATATTCTGCAGTTAAAAGTGAAGGACGTTCAGAATTACTTGACGTTATAGGTGATGTTTTGGTACAATAAAAGAAAAAGTATATAAGAAGAATTTATGGTAAAGAGTTTAGGCGTAAATTCTTATTATATAAGAGGAGCGCAAATGATAAAAAAGGAACCGGTCCGTTTGACAGCGTTTGATAAAAAGTTATTGAACGTCTTACAGACTCAGCTGCCAATCAGTAAACGGCCATTTGCTGATTTAGCAGATATGTTAGATACAGAAGAAGCGATTGTGATCAATCGTATTAAAGATTTAAAAGAAGCAGGCTATGTACGTCGTATAGGACCTTTTTTTGATTCGAATAAGCTAGGTTATCAGGGAACATTAATTGCAGTAAAGGTCGATCCAGCGTATATGGAACGTGTTGCAACGACGATTAATTGTTACCCGGGGGCTACCCATAATTATGAACGGGAAGGTTTATATAACTTGTGGTTTACGCTCTTAACTCCCGACACCAAACTACGTGATCATATTCTTGACGAGGTTCGGAGCTTGCCAGGTGTAGAAAAACTCATTAGTTTAATTGCGAGAAAAAAATATAAAATTAACGTTCAGTTTAATTTGAAGTAGGTGAAAACATGGATGCATTAGATAAAAAAATTATTCAAGCCATGCAAGATGAATTTCCAGTTGTTGAAAAACCTTACGAAGAAATTGCTGGACGGATTGGTATTACCGAAGTTGAGCTGCTGGATCGGTTAAAGATGTTTAAACACGATGGACAAATTCGTAAAATGGGGGCTGTACTTCGCCATCGCGAAGTTGGTTTTTCATCGAATGTACTTTGCGCTTGGGCGGTTCCAGCTGAGCAGATTGAACTTGTAGCTGAGCAGATGTCGGAAAGTACGGCTGTTTCTCATTGCTATGACCGTAATACGATGCCGGATTGGCCCTATAGTGTTTATACAATGATTCATGGACACAGCCGTGAGGAATGCAATGCGATCGCTGAGCAGCTGGCTGAAAAAACGCATATAGTGGATCGGGTGATGCTGTTTAGTGTGAAAGAGTGGAAAAAAACAAGTATGCGTTATTTTTCTGAAGATGAAATATAAAATTATTTATAAAGCAGTTTGCCGTGTAAAAAAGAGATCATGCGTGATCTCTTTTTTGTATGCAGGAGATGTGAGTTGAGTGCTTGCCTGCAAGTGTTTATAAATGTTACTATGTAAAGGTATATGATACATAATATTAAAAAGTGTAAAGGATGATGGAAATGATAGCAGAGAAAATGTATGAATTAGGTAGTAAAAAGTCAACGATTCGTACGATTTTTGAATATGGTCAAGAAAGAGCTGCCGTTGTAGGTGCTGAAAATATTTTTGACTTTAGTTTAGGCAATCCGAATGTACCAGCTCCTGATTTTATTAAAGAAGCAATCTTGGATATTTTAAATGAAGAAGAACCTTGTGCAATTCATGGTTATACGATAGCACCTGGCAATCCACAAGTTCGAGAAATTTTAGCGCAGAGCATTAATGAAAGATTTGATACAACCTTCAAGGGAAAAAATTTATTTATGACAGCCGGTGCTGCCGCTGCCATTACGGTTGTATTTAAAGCTCTGAGCGAAACTGCAGATGAGTTTATTGCATTTGCCCCATTTTTTCCTGAATATGAATGTTTTGTGGAATCTACCGGAGCTAAATTAGTTGTTATTCCTGCCCAGATTGAAGACTTTCAAATCAATTTCGCTGAATTTGAAAAAAGAATCAACAGTCATACGAAAGCTGTTATTGTCAATTCTCCGAACAATCCAAGTGGTGCTGTATATTCCGAATCTACGATACAAAAACTGGTGGCAATCCTAGAAGAAAAATCTTTACAGTATGGGCAGCCGATTTTCTTAATTTCGGATGAGCCTTATCGTGAAATTGCTTATGATAACATAGAAGTTCCTTATCTAACGAAATATTATAAAAATACGTTGGTTTGTTATTCCTACAGCAAATCTTTTTCCTTGCCAGGCGAAAGAATTGGTTATGTAGTCGTTCCAGACGAAATCGTTGATTTTAGCAGAATTTATGCTGCTATCGCCGGGGCTGGCCGTGTTTTGACTCATGTTAATGCGCCTTCCTTGTTTCAGAAAGTGGTAGCACGCTGTGCGGGGAAACCTTCTGATATAAGCACGTATGAAAAAAATGGTGCCTTGCTTTATAACGGTTTAATTGAAGCTGGGTTTCATTGTGTAAAACCACAGGGGGCTTTTTATCTATTCCCCCAATCGCTCGAAGCGGATGACGTTGCTTTTTGTGAACGAGCTAAAAAATATGATTTATTATTGGTACCCGGCCGTGATTTTGGGTGTCCAGGACATTTTCGGGCATCTTATTGTATAAATACCGATACAATTCGTCGTTCCTTGCCTTTGTTTAAAAAATTAGCGGCAGAATACAATAAATAAAACCAACGACTTTAATAAATAAGGTATATAGTACTGAAGTTGAAATAAATAAAAGATTAGGCTTAAAATACCTAATCTTTTATTTATTATTAATACTTTCACCTTATAAAACATTGAACTTTATAAAATGATGTAGTATACTATTCATGCTGATGATTTAAATAGTAATTTACTGAATTGCAGTATAAATTTAGGTATTATGAATGGTGGGGGTTATTATGTCAAGTTTAACGAAAAGTTTAAATGTATATCAAGGCGTGGGGATTTTAGTTTCGACTCTGCTGGGGTCTAGTATTTTTATCGTGCCAGCGATGGCAGCTTCCTTAGCAGGCGAGAAATCAATTATAGCATGGCTTTTAACGCTGCTTTGTATCTTGCCAGTAGCTTTTACTTTTAGTAATTTAGCGGCACTTTATCCAAGTGAAGGTGGAACTGCGTTTTTTATTCGTCAGGCATTTAATGGTCAGTTTGAGCGTTTTACGTCGTGGCTTTTTTTGGCAGCGATGCCGATTGCACCGCCCATCATTTTAATTACCGGTATTTCTTATTTAGGGGCATTATGGAATTTAAATGAGTTCCAGCTTTTTTTAGCAGAGAGTTTTTCTCTCGCAGTTCTGTTTGCAATCAATCGTTATGGAATTCAGTTTATGAGTAAACTAAACACCGTTATCACACTGGCGACACTAGCTGTTTTAGCTTGCTTAATTGGCAAGGCGGGGCTTGCTGGTGCTTTTGCACGCCCCGTAGATCTTTCACTGTCTTGGTCTGATTTAGGAATAGTCGTTCCAGCAGTCAGTTTGATTTTTTGGTGTTTTGTCGGTATCGAAGCAGTCGTTCATTTGGCGGGGAGTTTCAAAAATGTTAAGCGGGATTTTCCTTTGACAATTTTGATTAGTATTGGCATTGTGGGTGGGCTGTGTATTTTGTTGGGGTTGATTGTCTTGAAATATCATGCCTACGGAAATCCTGTATTAAATGCTAACTATATGGTCTTTTTATTTAATATATTATTTGGGGCAACTGGTAAAATATTTGTTGCTGTAATGGCTTTTTGCACTTGTTTAGCTGCTGTTAATTTATATTTGGTTAGTTTTTCGAAAATGCTTTATGCTATGAGTATGACTGGCGCTTTACCGGAATGCTTCCAGAAATTGAATAAAATGAGTGTTCCCATACCGGCAATGCTGCTATGTTATAGTATTGTTTTTCTTACACTGCTGGGCAGGCAATTAATTGGTTTTCCACTTGAAGAACTTATTTTATATGCCAATGTTATTTTTATGGCGGTCTATCTGTTGGCTTCTTTAGCAGGGGTAGTTTTATTACCGGGGCTTAAACGTGGGATGGCTTGTTTGTCGACTCTTTTATGTTCTTGTTTATTTATATCATTAGGGATTAAATGCATCTATGTGTTGCTTTTATGCATAGGCGTGCTGCTATTAGATTATATTTGGTATCATCACCAACGAATTATTCAAATTTAACAAGCCGGTCATATTTTAAGAGCTGCTGCTTTTTCAGAGAAATTATCGGACGGGTTGCTTAAAAAATTTTGATCACATTTCTTTTTTGAATATTATTGTTTTAAATATTTAGTACGGTTTATATATCTTATGATAAGCATAAATTATTAATGAAAAAAATAAGTTTCTAAAAAGAGAATTGTATTCGTAAATTCAGCGAATGTAGTTTGCCAAATCTTTGGTGTTGTAGTAAACTTATTAAGTTAAGATATCTAACTTGTAGGTGATAAATTTGTCCAGTAACAAGATGTTCGATGTGGTGAAAGAGGATTTGGCGAAATTAGAAAAAGAAATGCTTGCCGTAGTTCAGTCACCGATAGAGTTAATCACGGAAATCGGAACACATTTAGTGAATTCGGGCGGGAAGCGCTTGCGACCAGCTCTTTATTTTTTAGCTGTACGATGTGGAAGTTCGGTTGACGAAAAAAATATTATGCCACTGGCAGCGGCGATTGAAATGATTCATATGGCTTCACTGGTGCATGATGATGTAATCGATAGTGCAGATATGCGTCGTGGTACGCCGACGGCAAATTCAAAATGGGGTAATCAAATTTCTATTTTGAGTGGGGATTATTTATTTGCGAAAGCTTTTTCTTTGATAGCAAAACAAAATTACAGTTCAAGGGTGACTATGATTTTGTCGCAGCTTATTTGTGATTTGAGTGAGGGCGAAATCATTCAAAACAAAGAAACTTTTCATGCTGCAAAAGATAAAGCTGAATATTACGCGCGTATTGCAAAAAAAACAGCGAATTTTATTGCTGCCAGCTGTGAACTTGGTGCGATTGTAGCGAAACTGACGGAACAAGAAATTGATGCACTACGGCAATATGGCGAGGCCATTGGGATGGCTTTTCAGATTACCGATGATTTGCTTGATTTAACAGCAACGCAAGAAGAAATCGGCAAACCAGCAGGCAACGATATTTTGCAGGGGATTGTGACTCTGCCAGTAATTCATGCGATTGAAGTGAGTCCAAATTCAGAAGAACTTCAGGCTATATTGAAAACACGCGATATGAGTAAGGACTTGCTATCTCGTGCCTTAGATATTGTTCAGGCAACGGATGCTGTAGAATATGCACGGGGAAAAGTCGATGAATATATTACTAAAGCATGTAATGTATTACCATCATCAATTCCAGCTGCGGTTTTGGAGGCATATCAATTGGCTGCAGATTCAATTCGCACTCGTACATACTAAATGCAGCATGATATTGCGATGAAAGATTTTTGGGTGTCTATTAAATTGGCGTTGACGCCATGAAGTAAATAAAGTACATTAAAATTGAATGGAGGAATGAACTATGTTTGGAATTGGTGTACCAGAATTAATTTTGATTTTAATTATCGGTTTAGTCGTATTTGGACCCGGTAAATTGCCGGAAGTCGGCAGAGCGATTGGGAAAAGTTTAAATGAATTTAAAAAAGCAACAGCTGGTTTGTCAGAAAGTATCTCAACGCCGGTCGTGAAGGCAGAAACTAAAATTGAACCGAAACCAGAAGAAGCAACGGTGAAGGCTGAAACTGTATCGGATAAAAAAACGGAAGTAAAATAATTTCTGGCCCCAAATCGTCTTTGTTTATGCAAGGACGATTTTTTTATAAGTAATATATATTGCTTTCGTTGTATTTTTTTTCATGTAATTGTATAATTACAGTACGAGTTATAGATTCGTTTACAAAAATGAAATGAAAGTTGGAGGAATGACATTATGTTTGGAATAGGTGTACCGGAATTAGGTTTGATTTTAGTGATTGGTTTGGTCGTGTTTGGCCCAGGGAAATTACCGGAAATTGGACGTGCTGTCGGAAAAAGTTTAAATGAATTTAAAAATGCATCGAATGAACCTACCGAAGAAAAAAAAGAGGAGCCTGTCGTCAAAGCAGTCGAAAACAATGAAGAACCTCAAAAAAAAGATGTAAAGTGAGGGTCTGATTGATGGCAGATGAACGGAGCTATGAAGAATATGTAGGTGAGAAAACACCTGCAGAAATTGAAGAGGCAGCGAAAGGCAATATGACATTGCTGCGCCATCTTGATGAACTTAGAAGCAGACTGATTTATTCAATCATTGCAATTGCTATTGGAAGCGGGATTTGCTATTTCTTTATTGAAGATATCATGCATTATTTAACGATCCCTGCCGGTAAATTATATTATATGCAGCCGGCGGAAGCTTTTTTTACCTATATGAAAGTCTCTTTCTTTGCGGGCTTTTTATTGGCTATGCCCATTGTTTTATATCATGTATGGCGCTTTTTTCTGCCAGCTTTGACAGGGAAAGAACGATTTTTGATTGGGATGGTTGTACCAATTTCAGCCGGTTTGTTTTTTGTCGGGCTGGCATTTGCATTCTTTTTTGTGCTGCCTGCGGGAATTAAATTTTTCTTAGGGTTTGGGAATGCAGATTTGCAGCCATTGCTATCCATTGGTAAATACCTAGATTTTGTGATTGCATTTGTTCTGCCATTTGGATTTATTTTTGAATTGCCGCTCATTATTGTAATTTTGGCTAAAATGGGGTTTGTTACATCGGCTTTTTTACGTAAAAAACGTAAAGTTGTTATTTTTTTGACATTTGTTATCGGGGCTGTTATTTCACCGACACCAGATGTATTTTCACAGTCAATGATAGCAGTTCCAATGGTTTTTTTATATGAAATCAGTGTATTTATTGTTCGCTTTGTTTTGCGAAAATAGTTGAGGGGAGTATACAATTTTGGCTTTTAAAGATTTGAGGGAATTTATCGACGCACTTGATAAGCGCGGTCTTTTAAAACGGATTACGACACCAGTAGATTGTGAATTGGAAATTACCGAAATAACAGATCGGGTATCTAAGCTGAAAGGCGCTAAGAATGTTGCTTTGCTTTTTGAAAATGTTAAAGGATATGATGTTCCTGTTTTAATGAATGCATTTGGCAGTATGGAACGAATGGCCATTGCTTTTGGTGTGGAAAAAATAGATGATATTGCGGATGAACTTAGAGAAATTTTGAAACTTCCATATGTTTCTTTGGAGCACAAACTGGATTTGATTTCGATTATTCCAACAGCGAAACGGGCTATTAACTTTCCTAAATATGTAAAAAATGGACCGTGTAAAGATGTCATCATCAAGGATCAGCCATCGCTGGATAAATTTCCAATTCTGAAGTGTTGGCCGCAAGATGGCGGTGCTTTTATTACGCTGCCGCTTGTTTTTACGAAAAATCCTAAGACGGGCAAACGCAATGTTGGCATGTATCGTTTGCAGAAGTTCGATGAGAAAACGACCGGAATGCATTGGCATATTCATAAAAATGGTGCTGAAAATTTCCGTGCACATAAAGAAATGGGAAAAGACCGTATCGAAGTTGCTGTAGCAATTGGTACGGATCCGGTTTTGACGTATGCTGCAACGGCACCGCTGCCGCGTGATATCGATGAGATGGTTTTTGCTGGTATGTTGCGCAAAAAATCGGTAGAAATGATCAAATGTGAAACCGTTGATGTTGAAGTGCCAGCACATAGTGAAATCGTGCTGGAGGGATACGTGAAAATGGATGAATTGCGTCGTGAAGGTCCATTTGGCGATCATACTGGTTATTATTCGCTGGCCGATGATTATCCGGTTTTTCATATTACCTGTATTACCCATCGTAAAAATCCGATTTATTCAGCAACAATTGTTGGCAAGCCACCGATGGAAGATTGTTATATAGCCAAAGCAACAGAACGCATTTTCTTACCGCTTCTCCAGCTGATGATGCCGGAAATTGTGGATATTAATTTACCGTTGGCAGGCGTATTTCATAATTGTGCGATGATTTCAATCAAAAAAACATATCCGCAGCAGGCTAAAAAAGTAATGCATGCGGTTTGGGGTATGGGGCAGATGATGTTTACGAAGATGATTATTATTGTGGATTCTCATGTTAATGTGCAGGATGAACAAGAGGTCTGGTGGCGAGTATTCAATAATATTGATGCCAAACAAGATATCGTGATGGTCGATGGACCGCTTGATGTACTCGATCATTCATCACCGCTGCCAAAATGGGGAACAAAAGTTGGAATCGATGCAACAAAGTCTTGGCCGGAAGAAGGTCATACGCGTGAATGGCCAGACGAAATCGTTATGAGCGATGATATCAAGACCATGGTAGATCAGAAATGGAAGGATCTTGGCTTTGAGTAAATTATCAGCACATGTAAATAATATAGCATTGCATCACTCTGTATTTGCTTTGCCATTTGCTTATATGGGAGCTTTTTTAGCTGCCGATGGAGTACCGGAACTGTCTACATTCCTTTGGATTACAGTGGCTATGGTAGGGGCTCGTAGTGCCGCTCTAGCACTCGATAATATTATTGATTTAAAGTATGATAAGTTGCATCCTCGTTTTACGAAACGCCCGATGGTGACTGGTGAAGTGAAGCCCTGGGAAAGTATTTTGCTGATTGTGGTGAGTTTAGGTGTTTTCATTACGGCGACATTACAGCTTAATCCGATTTGCGTGAAGCTGGTACCGTTGGCAATTTTCCCCTTTGTTATTTATCCGTATACGAAACGTTTTACTTGTTGTTGCCATCTTGTCTTAGGTATTGCTTTAGCTATGGCTCCCGCGGGCGGCTGGATAGCAATTCGCGGTTCACTTGATTTGCCGATTGTTTTATTGAGTTTAGCGGTGGGGCTTTGGATTGCTGGATTTGATGTAATTTATGGCTGTCAGGATGAAAAGTTTGATCAAGAGCATGGACTCCATTCTATGGCAACGCAATTTGGCGTTGCTGGTGCGTTGCGTATTGCTAAAGGCATGCATTTTTTGAGTCTAGTATGTTTTATTATGGTTGGAGTCCTTATGCATTTAGCACTGATTTATTACGGTGGTGTTTTCATTGCATTAGTGACCTTATGTTATCAGCATTCGATTGTAAGTGTTGACAATTTGAGTCAGGTGACACAAGTTTATTTTATGCGAAATGGTATCGTAGCAATTTCAATTTTTTTATTTACGTTAGTTAGTATAATATGATAATGGTTTGATCGATCGTGTTGGGGGTAAAATATGACTGCAAAATTATTAGAGGGAAAAATATTTGCTGCTGCGATAAAAGCGGAAGCTAAAAAGCAGGTTGAATCACTGCAACAGGAATTTAAAGTTACACCGGGACTTGCCGTCATTATTGTTGGTGAAAATCCGGCCTCGAAGGTCTATGTTGCCAATAAACATCGTTCTTGTGAGGAATTGGGAATTTATTCGGAAGTCATTGAAATGCCGATTGATGCAACAAAAGCAATGTTATTGGCTAAAATTGATGAACTCAATCACAACCGTAAAATTCATGGGATTTTGGTCCAGCTGCCATTGCCGCCTCATATTCAAACCGATGAGGCTGAAATTTTGGACTTTATTGATCCGGATAAAGATGTGGATGGGTTTCACCCGATTAATGTGGGAAAACTTGCGATTGGTCAGGAACATCTTGTACCATGTACGCCCATGGGGTGTATCAAAATGTTGGAATTAGCTGGTATTGAAATTGCTGGTAAAAATGCAGTAATTATTGGTCGCAGTAATATTGTCGGTAAACCGATGTTTCATCTTTTACTCGCACGTGATGCAACCGTGACGGTTTGTCATTCACGAACGAAAAATCTGGCAGCGATTACAAAACAAGCTGATATTCTAGTGGCCGCTGTGGGAAAACCGCATTTTGTTACTGCTGATATGGTCAAACCTGGAGCTGTTGTAATTGATGTTGGAATCAATCGTATTGCACCGAAAAAACTTGTTGGTGATGTTGACTTTGAGGCAGTACAAGCCGTTGCTAGTGCAATTACACCTGTACCAGGTGGTGTTGGACTTTTGACGATTGCGATGCTTATGCATAATACAGTGAAAGCAGCACGCCTGCAACTGAATAAAATGATATAAATACGGATTATATAATCATAGTTTTAAAACATTAAAGTGCTTGAAAAAAATTATTATCAGGGAGGAAAATTGATGAAAAGTGATGTGGAAATTGCACAAGCAGCGCTGCTTCAGCCAATTACAGCAATTGCAGAAAAACTGGGTATTTCAGATGATGAACTTGAATTATATGGTAAATACAAGGCAAAGCTAGCACTGGCAGCATGGGAGTCTATCAAAAATCGTTCGGATGGAAAATTGATTCTTGTTACAGCCATTAATCCTACACCTGCGGGTGAGGGGAAAACAACTACGAGTGTAGGTTTGGGCGATGCTTTACATAAATTGGGTAAAAAAGCAGCGATTGCTTTGCGGGAACCATCTTTGGGACCTTGTTTTGGTCTAAAAGGCGGTGCTGCAGGTGGTGGTTATGCACAAGTTGTGCCGATGGAAGATATTAATCTACATTTTACGGGTGATTTTCATGCAATTACGACAGCCCACAATTTATTAGCTGCTGTGATTGATAATCACTTACAGCAGGGGAATGAGCTGGATATTGATGTTCGTCGCATTACCTGGCGCCGTGTCATTGATCTTAACGATCGTGCTCTGCGTAATATTGTTTGCGGTATGGGAGGGAAACCTCACGGGGTGCCACGAGAAACTGGTTTTGATATAACGGTGGCATCTGAAATGATGGCAATTCTCTGTCTCGCTCAAGATCTTGATGATATGAAAGACCGTATAGGGAAAATTATCGTTGCTTATAATCGTAAAGGGGAGCCAATACGTGCAGCACAGCTCAATGTAACTGGAGCACTTACTCTTTTATTTAAAGATGCAATCAAACCTAATTTGGTGCAGACTTTAGAAGGTACACCGGCATTCATCCATGGTGGTCCTTTCGCCAATATTGCTCATGGGTGCAATAGTGTTATGGCGACGAAATTTGCCTTGAAACTTGCTGATGTAGTCGTTACGGAAGCTGGTTTTGGTGCTGATTTGGGAGCAGAAAAATTTCTTGATATCAAATGCCGTTTTGCAGGAATCAGTCCGGATGCTGTTGTGATTGTTGCTACGGTTCGAGCACTTAAAATGCATGGTGGAATGCTCAAAGATCAATTGACGCAGGTTGACATGCAGGCCCTTAATGCTGGCATGAGTAATCTTACGAAACATATTGAAAATATACATAAATTTGGGTTGCCAGTAGTAGTAGCCATCAATGCGTTCCCTACAGATACCAAGGCAGAACTTACTTTTGTAGAAGAAACATGTAATGCCATGGGGGCGGAGGTAGCTCTTTCTGAAGTTTGGGCAAAAGGTGGTGCCGGTGGCATTGCACTTGCGAAAAAAGTATTAGAAGCAGTAGATAAACCAAAGGCTTTTAAATTTATCTATGAAACAGAGGCAACCATTGAAAATAAAATTAATGCTATTGCCCGGGAAATTTACGGTGCAGATGGTGTTGAATTTACGGCATCATCGCGTAAGAGCATCAAAGAACTCGTGGATCTTGGTCTTGATAAAATGCCAATATGTATGGCGAAAACGCAATACTCTTTGAGTGATGATGCAAGCAAACTCGGACGTCCCTCAGGATTTACAATTACAGTCCGAGAAATTAGAATCTCTGCTGGTGCCGGGTTTATCGTAGCATTAACAGGGAATATACTGACTATGCCAGGATTACCAAAACATCCAGCTGCTGAAAAGATGGATATTACAAATGATGGGAAGATTACTGGACTTTTTTAATGAAATATAAAAACAACGGCAGGGATTGAGCTTTATTGAGCTTGATACCTGCCGTTTGCATAAGTTTAAAAAGCAAACAGTTGTAATTTGCACTTTTTTTGTATAGAATAGATAAAACAGTACATCACATTTTATGATAGGAGCTTTTATATGCCTAGAATATCGATTGAATTAGTTCCACGGGGGGAAGCCGCGATTCGTGAAGAACTGGAACTGTTAAAAAACAATTTTACTTGTATTGATCTGATTAACGTACCAGAACTTTTGCGCTATGAATTGCACAGTTGGGAAGGCGCAACGGTTGCTAAAGAATTTTATAAAGAAGCCATGCCGCATATTCGGGCAATTGATATTGATTTAGACAAACCGCTGCCAATGGCTGCATATTTGGTTGAACATAAAATCAGTGAGGTTTTGGTCATTACTGGTGATCCACCACAGGATATGGGACGGACTATTTATCCAACCGTTAGTACGGATGTAATTCGCAAATTTCGTGATGAACTGCCACATATAAAAGTTTATGCGGGACTTGACCAGTATCGCAGCAGCATGCGTCAGGAGGAATATAATATTCGCCGCAAGATTCAAGCGGGCGCAGCCGGATTTTTCACCCAGCCTTTTTTTGATTTGCGTTATTTAGCAATCTATGCGGAAATTCTTGCCGGGGTAGAGGTTTATTGGGGAGTATCACCGGTTATGTCAGAGAGATCGGTCAATTATTGGGAGAGCAAAAACAATGTGATTTTTCCAAAAGCTTTTAAACCAACGCTAGAATGGAATATTGATTTTGCTAGACAAGCTTTAGATTTTGTAAAAAAACAAGATGCCAATATTTATTTGATGCCAATTAAAACGAATTTATTGCCGTATTTAAGTGGTGCTTTTGCCAAATAAAATTAAGGCTAGTATTCTTTAGGTTCAGATGTGATATCAAAATACTCTGTGAAATAAATATTGCCTATGAGATTTTTTTGATGTACTATAAAGTCAGTATTCATGTATTTATATAGGAGAGTGAATTATGTTTAAGATTTTAAAAAAGCAGGTGTTATCACCGGGCGTACTTTTATTTGATCTTGAAGCACCGCGTATTGCAAAAAAAGCGGAGCCGGGACAGTTTGTAATTCTTCGCGTGAATGACGAAGGCGAAAGAGTTCCACTTACGATTGCTGATTTTAATCGTGATAAAGGAACAATCACGATTATTTTCCAGGAAGTTGGTGCTTCAACGCAGTTATTAGGGGCGCTCAATGAAGGTGAATCTATTTTAGATCTTGTTGGACCTTTAGGTAAAAAAACACATATTGAACCTGATATGGGAACGATTGTCTGTATCGGTGGTGGGATTGGTGTTGCACCGGTATATCCAATTGCTCGAGGCTTGAAACAAGCGGGCAATAAGGTGATTTCTATTATGGGTGCTAAATCAAAAGAAATTTTAATTTTTGAAGATGAAATGAAAGCGGTAAGTGATGAAGTTTATGTGACAACCGATGACGGTTCTTATGGAATCAAAGGGTTTGTTACAACGGCATTGCAACAGCTTATTGATAAGGGTGTAAAAATTGCTGAAGTAATCGCGATTGGTCCAGTCGTAATGATGCGCAGCGTGGCTGAAGCAACACGCCCCTATGGCATACATACGGTTGTCAGTTTGAATCCTATTATGGTTGATGGAACTGGCATGTGCGGCGGTTGCCGTGTTCAGATCGGCAATGAAAGCAAGTTTGCCTGTGTGGATGGTCCTGAATTTGATGCACATCAGGTTGATTTTAAAGGTCTTATGATGCGTCAACGTACGTATAAAACGCAGGAAGCACAAGAAAAAGATCATGTTTGTCGCTGCGAACAACAGGGCCTTGCGAAAGGAGCTGACTGTGAATGCCAATCTCATTGATGAAACATAAAATGCCAGAACAAGATCCAAAGATTCGTGCAACGAATTTTGAAGAAGTTGCTATGGGCTATGGCGAAGAGGATGCTGTTGCAGAAGCAAATCGTTGTCTGAATTGCAAAGTGCCACAGTGCCGTAAGGGCTGTCCTGTGGAAGTAGATATTCCCGGATTTATCGCAAAAATAAAGGAAAAAGATTTTGACGGTTCGATTGCTCTGGTTAAAGAGGCCAATAGTTTACCGGCGATTTGCGGCAGGGTTTGTCCGCAGGAAAACCAGTGCGAAAAATATTGTGTGCTCGCCAAACGTGGTGAATCGGTTGCAATTGGTCGTTTGGAACGTTTTGTAGCGGATCGCAGTTTGGCTCAAGGCGATCACACGCAGCCGATTGTTTATGCTGCTGATGCACAAAAAGTAGCCGTTATCGGTTCAGGTCCGGCCGGCTTGTCAGCGGCAGGGGAATTGGCGAAAAAAGGTTATAAAGTAACGATTTTTGAAGCATTACATACAGCTGGCGGCGTTTTATCTTATGGAATTCCAGAGTTTAGACTGCCGAAAGATGATATTGTAAAAGTGGAAATCGATAGTCTCAAAAAAATGGGCGTGGAAATTGAAGTTAATGCTGTAGCTGGCAAATTGTTTACAGTTGACGAACTTATGGATGAAGATGGGTTTAGTGCGGTCTTTATTTCGACCGGTGCTGGCTTGCCTCATTTTATGGGTATTGAAGGTGAAAATTTCAATGGAGTGTATTCAGCAAATGAATTTTTGACGCGTTGCAATCTAATGAAGGCTTACCAATTCCCAACGCATGCAACACCAATCCATGTCGGCAATAATGTTGCGGTAGTTGGTGGCGGCAATGTTGCGATGGATGCAGCACGAACATCACTTCGTCTTGGTGCAGAACACGTCTACATTGTTTATCGCCGCGGTGAGGAAGAACTTCCGGCTCGCCGCGAAGAAATCCATCATGCCAAAGAAGAAGGTATTGACTTTAAGCTATTGCATAATCCAGTGGCTATACTTGGTGATGACCAGGGCTGGGTTAAAAAACTTCGCTGTATCAAAATGGAATTAGGTGAACCGGATGCTTCAGGTCGTCGTCGTCCGATTGAAATTCCAGGATCTGAATTTGAAATCGATGTTGATACGGTGGTGATTGCCATTGGGCAGGGACCAAATCCACTCGTTCAATCGACAACACCGGGGATGGATACAAACAAACGCGGCAATATCGTTGCCGATGAAGAAACTGGTGCTACAACGAAAGCAGGCGTTTTTGCCGGCGGTGATATTGTAACGGGTGCCGCAACTGTCATTTTAGCTATGGGTGCTGGTAAAAAAGCTGCCGCTGCCATTGATGAGTATTTGAAAACAAAAAAACAGTAAATATATTAAAGGAAGGGCGTGGTGTAGTTACCGCGTCTTTTTTTGTCTATAAAAGTAAAAAACATCACATCTTTTCCTATATTTGGAAGATGATTTTATTATCCGCAATAAGTAAGCAGATTTGTGTTATAATTAGATGTAAATTTTCAAGAAAAGGAACGATTAGAAAGTATGATGAATTTTGTAGCAATTGATTTTGAAACAGCCAATAGCAAACGAAATAGTGCTTGCAGTGTGGCTGTTGTTGAAGTAAAAGATGGAAAAATCCATGATTCATATTATGCGCTAATTAAGCCACCTGGCATGAAGTTTGATTACTTTAATATACAAATCCATGGGATTACACCTGAGGATGTGCGTAATAAACCAACATTTGCTGAAATATGGCCGGAACTTAAGTTGCGTCTGGAAAATAAAATTGTTTTAGCCCATAACGCATCTTTTGATATGAGTGTTTTGAAATATGCAATTCAGGAATATAATTTGCCGCCAGTAAAGTTTCACCATTGTTGTACAGTAAGTATCGCTCGTAAGATTTGGCCAGAGCTTGAAAATCATAAGCTCGATACGGTTGGGGATTATTTACATATTGATTTTAATCATCATAATGCACTTGATGATGCACGTACCTGTGCTGCAATTCCACTTTTTGCAAGTGAAAAAATTCATGTGGATAATTTTGCCGAACTTGTACAGAAAATCGATGTAGCAGTTAAGCCGTTTAAATGTTAGGGGATGTATCAATGATTTTAGTTAGTGCCTGCCTTTTAGGAAATAAAACGAGATATGATGGCGGGGCAGCGCCGAATGAGCTTTTATTGCGTTATAATAGTTTGGCACAATATATTGCTGTATGTCCGGAGTGCTTTGGGCAATTGCCAATTCCGCATCCACCATCAGAAATTCAAAATGGTGATGGTGCAACGGTTCTAGCAGGCAAAGCAAAGGTAATAAGCAAGACAAATACACAAGATATCACCGCTAATTTTTGTGAAGGGGCGGACAAAGTGTTGAAGATTGCCCAAGCTTATAAAGTAAAATATGCTTTTTTAAAAGAAGATAGTCCTTCTTGTGGTGTCAATATGATTTATGATGGAAGTTTTTCTCATACAAAAGTGTGTGGTCAAGGTGTTTGTGCGGCACTTCTTGTCCAACATGGGATAAAAGTTTACTCGGAAGAAGATTTGACGGAAGACTTATTGAAAATAATCTTAGAAGAAGATAAAAAATCAGAACAAAAATGATTGACAATAAAAAAAAATTGTGCTAATATATAGAAGTTGGTTAACGAGTTAACTGAACAAATGCGGGAGTGGCGGAATTGGCAGACGCGCTAGACTTAGGATCTAGTGTCCCACGACGTGCAGGTTCAAGTCCTGTCTTCCGCACCAACTCAATAAACATAGGCATCCATGCTATCATGGATGCCTTTTTTGGTAGTCAAAATCTAATGTCTTTTGACTACTCTTTATGTATTCTTTCATGTATATCAATCGCAAACTTTGTCCGTTCATGTGTTTAGTTGTATTTTGCAAGTAAAAATGCCTCACTTTTGCAAAAGAAAACTGCATGCTTTTATAAGAGGCGGGATGCTATCGTAAAATGTCATTGTGTATCAAGGGTGACGAGTATTACTCAGAAACCAATCATAAAGCTTTTGGCTTTTATATACACCAGCAATGTTGTGTCCTTGTCCTGGTAATATTGTGAAACGAGGTGTACCGCCTTGATTACGCAGTGCATCAATAAATGCTTCATCATTTTTCAACGGAACAATGGGATCTTTTTCACCGTGAAAAGCCCAAACCGGTATAGCAAGTACTTGCTTGTTCCAACTGGTTGGAATGCTTTGGCTAGCAGCAGCCAATGGCGCTAGTGCGGCAAAGTACTCTGGATAATGCGAAGCTAGTGACCATGCACCTCTGCCACCAAGACTTACCCCAGTTAAATAAACTCTATTTTGATCGATACGATATTTTTTTAAAACATCATCAAGTAGAGCAATAAGTATGTCTGATTTATTAACCCAATCATCCCCTTCAGGGCATTGTGGTGCGAGAACGACAAATGGAAAATCGGGGCGTTGTTCAGCTATCCACGTTGGACCATATTCTTTTACTAAATCTAAATTTTCTCCACGGAGAGAACTACCATGCAAAAAGAAAATTAATGGCCATTGATTTTCAGTTTTGGTATAGTTTGCAGGGAAAATAAGCATGTACTGAATGGATTGACCATTATATACAAAAGAATCTCTTTTTTCCACAAAAATGTCTGATGGGGCAAGCGTTTCTGTAAGCGTTGATGTTGTCTCAGACGGTGTGGCTTTTTGCTCAGGATGATTAAGGCCTTTTTGAATAAAATAATAAGATGGCATAACTATTAAAATAATGATCATAGAAATGATTTTTTTCAAATCATATATCCTTCTTTACAATGATTTATTTTGTTTTACTTGTTTATAAAATATTTATCGTATTTTAATATTACAAACTTAAACGCAAAAACTGTTTGTTTCATGGCAGTACAAAAGGAGCTGCAGCAAGTGCTGCTTTATAGAAACGTGCAAGGCTAATAAAATAAACGAATACAACAATTTGAAATGTCAAAAACTTGACATTTTATGATTTACTTAGTAAAGTATATTTATAAACTAACTTTACTAAGTCGAAAGGACGTGATTTTTTATAATGAGTGGAAATATTACGCTTATGCGAGAAATGAATCTAAATGTATTACGTAATACGCTGCAGCTCTGTAAACAGGCATCTAAGCCGCACCTGGCAGCGGTAACCGGACTTAGTGTAGTTACGATCAATACATTAATTAAAATACTTTTAGAAAATGGTGAGGTCTTTGAATGTTCTACAGTAGCAGTTACTGGTGGTAGACCCGCAGCTGAATATCATTTTAATGAAAATCATCGTTTGTCACTAACGATTTATATGCGTGAAGTGGATGGGAAAGACACCGCGTTTATTTCTGTAGATAATTTATTCGGTGAAAGTGTTGAAACAGAGGAAAAAACACTAATAAATATTCAAATTGATGATTTTGACAAAATCGTTGAATTTTATTTGCAGAAATATCCTAAAATCAGTTTGCTTGTTTGTGGAATGCCTGGTAGAGAAATAAACGGAAAGCTTTCAATTTTTGATTATGCGGGATTGCGTGGTATGGCATTTACAGATCATTTCAAAGCAAAATTTCAATTGCCAGTTATTTTTGAAAATGATGTCTGTGCGGCAGTTATTGGGTATTGTTCTACCAAAAAACAATTTACGGATGAATGTGTGGTGGGAATTTATTTTCCCACAAATTATCCACCAGGAGCCGGGATTTTTATAAATGGGGAAATTTATAAAGGACGTGATGGTATTGCCGGTGAGATTAAGTATCTTCCCATTGGAATTGAGTGGAACGAGAGCGGGCCTACGGATTTTTCCATTCAGGAAGTTTCGCAGCGCATGATTCTTGCTCTTACCAGTTTATATAATCCGTCAAAGGTTATTTTATACGGAGAGGCTTTTTCAAAAGGGATGATAAAGGAGATTTCAAAGCTATGTGAACAAGTAATGAACCAATCATTTTTACCTGAATTGATTATAAATAAGAACTTTAATGAAGATTTTGCCAGAGGAATCCGTCAGCTTGCATTGGAAAATTTGACGGAAAAGGTAAAGACCATTAAAAAATAGAAAGCAGGTTGTTGTATGGAATATCGGTTAGACTTGCATATGCATTCGAACAGCAGTAATGATGGTGAGTTTTCTCCAGAACAGCTTATGGAACTCTGTTCTGAGGCGCATTTAAAGACGGTAGCGGTTACAGATCATAATTCGGTTTCGGGTGTCAGATACGCTGAAGTGGCAGCAAATAAATTCGGTATGAAGTTGATCGCTGGGGTTGAATTAGATTGTAGATATTTAGGCTGTAATTTGCATTTATTAGGGTACGGGATTGATGCTTCAGCAGAGATTTTTGCTAAAATTGAAACGACGGTTCATGCACAGGAAAAACAAGCTTCACGTCAATATATGCAGCTCATAAAAAATTTGGGGATTGTATTTGATGATAAACAAGTTATGAAACTTGCTGCTCGTGGTGTTGTTACGGCTGAAATGCTTGCGGAGGTTGCTTTAAGTGATAGAAGAAATGATGAAAATATATTATTGCAACCCTATCGGTCTGGTGGCAGCCGCAGTGATAATCCATATGTGAATTTTTATTGGGATTTTTGTGCACAAGGAAAGGCTGCACATGTACCGATGCAGTTTATGGAATTACGAGAAGCAATCAAAATCATCAATGATACCGGTGGTGCAGCGGTATGGGCTCACCCGGGAGCTAATGTCGGAGTGGATGAAAAATTAGCCGAAGGGATCATTGATGAAGGGATTGATGGCATTGAAGTGTATAGCAGTTACCATGATAAAGCAACGGTAGAGTTCTATCAAAAAAAATGTAAAGAATATGATCTTTTGGAAACAATCGGCAGTGATTTTCATGGTGCAACAAAACCAGCTATTCATTTGGGGAAAATGGGAATGGAAAAAGAATCCGAAATGTTGTCTCGTTTACTTACACTGATCCATGATAGACGAGAACATAATAAAAAAAGTGATCTCTAGTCGATTATTTTATTACGATAAAAAGAAAAAAACTGGAGATTGAAAAAAAATATATATTGGAGATTGTTATGGAAGAAATTATAGAGAATGTAAGACAATATAAGTGTGTGCCATCGAGTATCTGGCAGCAGCGTGCGACGAAAGCTTTGTTTTTTATTGCTGGGTTTGGTGTTGCAGCGTGGGCACCGCTCGTTCCTTTTGTCAAAATTCGCTTCAATTTGGCGGAAGATACGCTCGGCTTGCTGCTTTTATGTATTGGTCTGGGATCTGCGGTTACAATGCCACTAGCAGGGCTTCTGGCATCACGTTTTGGCTGTAGGTTGGTCCTGGGCTTGGCTGGTATTGTTTATGCATTGGTCTTATTTGCCATCAGTTTAATGACAAACCTGACAATGCTTATCGGAACATTATTCATTTTTGGTGCAGCCATGGGAACCTTGGATGTCGTAGTCAATCTTCATGCTGTGCTTGTTGAGAAGGCTTCAGGTAAACGGTTGATGTCGGGAATGCATGGACTTTGGAGTGTAGGTGGTTTTATGGGAGCAGCTGTCTTTAGTATGTTTATGTATATGGGGTTATCTCCAGTTACGACTATCTTGAGTATAGTGATCATTATGTTTGTTGTATTAGGTATATTTGTACCTCATTTACTGCCTTATGGTGGTGCGGGGGCTTCGTCTTCACTTGCTTTTCCAAAAGGAAGTGTGGCTGTCATAGGGGTATTGTGTTCTATTTCTTTTTTAGCGGAAGGGGCAGTTCTTGATTGGGGAGGGGTTTTTTTGACTTCAGTACGTGATTTTGATTTATCACTGTCTGGTTTTGCTTATGCAGCTTTTTCAGGGGCCATGTTGATTGTTAGGCTGACTGGCGATCGAATTGTGCAGAAATTTGGTGAAAAATATATTGTAATTGGCGGCGGTATTTTAGCCGGTTTTGGCTTTTTACTGGTGATGTTGGCACCTGGGGCAATCTTGTCGTTGACCGGATTTTTCTTTGTTGGTGCAGGGGCTGCAAATATTGTTCCGGTGTTTTATTCTTTGTTGGGCCGTCAAAAAGTGATGCCGATTCCAGTCGCGGTTTCGGCGGTTACGACCATGGGATATTTGGGGATACTTATGGGGCCGGCTGTGATCGGTTTTGTCGCACAGCAGACTAGTCTGACGGCTGCATTTGGAATGCTTACCATTTTGTTTTTATTTCAGGCCACTGTGGCAAAATATGTTTTTCAGCAATTAAAAACTCAAACATGAAGGGTTTTGCGCTGGTGCGTAAACTGTTGCAAATCTTAGGGCTTGATTATTTGATCAAGATATATTAGAATATGAAACATGCGAAGGAGTACTTGTGTGCTTCTTTGTAATGTTATGATAAAATTGAATTAAATTGATCCTGTTGTTTATTTTGATGAATATGAATTGGAGGGAAAACGAGTTTACGGAAAAAGTGAAAACTTTAGCGCTAGCTCTTGCTTGTGAAGCAAGAGGACGAGGAAGAGGTTGTCGAATTATCAGCGGATGCCTCTCGGCCACGCCATAGTCGAAAAAAGCCGATAAACCTGCAAGGTGACTTGCAGAACAACACGGTTTATAAATGGCAGACAAACAGGATAAGATTGGCAAAGATGCTGAAAATGCAGCATCTCATTCAAATGTAAAAATTTACGGAAAATTATTGGAGGATATATATTATGTGTGGTATCGTTGGTTACGTAGGTACAAAACAGGCAGCGCCATTTCTTATCGAAGGTTTAACAAAATTAGAATATCGTGGGTATGATTCCGCAGGAATTGCTGTCTTTGATGGTGAAACAATTAATGTTGAAAAAACAGTGGGACGCTTAGCTGCTCTCAAAGAAAAACTTGAAGGGCACGTACCGGTAGGCTGTGTGGGTATTGGTCATACAAGATGGGCAACGCATGGTCGTCCTTCGGATCGTAATTCACATCCGCATACGGATTGTTCCGGTGATTTTGTTGTGGTTCATAATGGGATTATCGAAAATTATATGTCGCTAAAAGAACAGCTTATTAAAAAAGGTCATGAATTTAAATCAGAAACAGATACAGAAGTCATTGCTCATTTATTGGAAGATTTGTATACTGGTGATTTTGAAGCGGCCGTACGTGAAGTTTTAAAACGTATTGATGGTTCGTATTCTTTGGTATTTATGTCTAAAAATGATCCAGATAAATTGATTTGTACGAAAAAAGATAATCCATTAGTTATTGGCCTTGGCGATGGTGAAAACTTCATTGCATCCGATATCCCGGCTATTATTGCACGGACTCGTAAAACCTATATCATCAATGATGGTGAAGTTGCTGTAGTCAAAAAAGATTCAATATGGATTACAAATCGTGAAGGTCAGCCTGTAACGAAAAAAATATTTGAAGTAAATTGGAATGCGGAAGCAGCTGAAAAAGGCGGTTATGAACATTTCATGCTTAAAGAAATCCATGAGCAGCCAAAAGCAGTTCGTGAAACAATGTCAGCTCGTGTTGCGAAAGACAATACTGCCATTATTATGGATGAACTCAAATGGAATAAAGAATATTTAGATTCATTCCAGAAAATTTTTGTTGTAGCTTGTGGTACAGCTTATAATGCAGCACTGGTTGGTAAATATTATATTGAAAAATTAGTACGAGTTCCGGTTGAAGTCGACATTGCGTCGGAATTTAGATATCGTTCCCCAATCATTGATGATCGTACTTTGACAATCGTGGTTAGTCAATCTGGTGAAACAAGCGATACATTAGCTGCTCTCAAAGAATCCAAACGGTTAGGCGCAAAAACATTGGCTATTACCAATGTAGTTGGCTCCTCAATCGCTCGTGAGGCCGATCAAGTTATCTATACTTGGGCAGGTCCAGAAATTGCTGTAGCTTCGACCAAGGCATATACAACGCAGCTCATAACGATGTTCATGTTAGCAATGTATATGGCTGGCATCAAAGGTACTGTTACGCCAGAACGTACGAAACAACTGCTTATACAGCTTCACCAGATTCCAGCACAAATCAGTGAAACATTAGAAGATGTAGAACCGATCAAGACGTTTGCCAAAGAATATGGCTTTAATGAAGATGTGTTCTTTATTGGTCGTTCTTTAGATTATGCTGTAGCGTTGGAAGGTTCTTTGAAGTTGAAAGAAATATCCTATATTCATGCGGAAGCATATGCGGCAGGGGAACTCAAACATGGCACGTTAGCACTCATTATAGAAGGTGTGCCTGTTATTGCTTTGGCAACGCAGAAAAATGTTTATGAAAAAACTTTGAGCAATATCAAAGAAGTCAAAGCTCGTGATGCTGTTGTAATCGGTATTGCTTCAGCCAATGACTCAGAGCTTGAAAAATATGTGGATCATGTAATCAAAGTTCCAGAAACCGATGAACTTTTGATTCCAATCTTAACAGTCGTGCCGCTTCAATTGCTTGCTTATTATGCAGCCATTACGCGTCAGTGCGATGTAGATAAACCACGTAATCTTGCAAAATCAGTAACTGTTGAATAATTGAAAGAATTGATTTTGTTATAAAAGCACATTTGTAAAAAGTTTTAAAAACCACCTTTCGTAATACAATAATTATTACGAAAGGTGGCTTTTTAGGTTAAAAACGAAAATATTAGCCAAGAACTTTTGCTATATTTCGATCAATATGATGTATTTTAAACCTGGAGATCTGTGTCAACAGAGCATATAGCACCTTTATATGCTCTGTTGACAAGCACAAATCATATACTTTATATAAATTATATAAATCTTATAATTTTTAATATTTATATAAAGTGGTGAAAAAATATCTTATATGATTAGAATCTAATCATAGATATAAAGAAATATTTTTATATTACGACGACTATAATTTATAAAAAATAATGAATTCGTAGCAGCTTTATTGAAAAATAAGAACGAAAAACTATGCTCCTAAAGACTGCCCGACTGTCCTAATTTATATCTGGACAGTCGGGCAGTCTTTATTTATATAAAACAGAATAATAAGGAGGATTGTGCTAAAAAAAGCCTATAAATACTGATCAAACGGAGTTTATAACGGAATATTGAGAGGAATAATTTCAATATTGCAAATTATTTTTCTGGAAAATATATATGAAAAATATGGGCGGATTGGGTAAAAATTTTAATTTTGTAATGATATCGATAAAAAAATTGTATAAATTTTTTCTTCAAACTATAAAAAACGCAGGATCAACAGGGGATTGTCCCTATAGATAATTGACTTGCACCAAGAAAAAAACTGGAAATTTATAACTAATAAAATTCTTTTTTTTTTAGCAATTTTGTAGGTTTAAAAATTTTATGTAAGACAAAAGTACTGAAAAATAGAAGAAAAGGGACTATTATCCTGGATTGTAATAAAATGTAACCATTGTTATAATGTTATAAAATATATGATGTTCTTTGAGAATGATTTCACAAGGAGTATTCTTTAAAAGCGAAAGGAGAGTTTTTTTATAAGAGTTTAAGCAATTATAATAATATATTTTTTTCGTTAGCATTTCGGCTCAAAAGAAGAACGACGCGGACCAGAATAAAATCAATATATATATGCTGAAACTAATATTAAGATTAGTTATCGATTCCATATTAAAATACGATTTGCAGCTACAACGGTTTCGTAGAACTGTTTACACCATTGGCAGCGGTAACAAATGATAAAAGTACAGCGAAGTTTAATCGGAGTTTTAATTAAACTGTAGCTACCGGGTTGATTTTACTTAAAAAAAATTGCCCATAAGACAAGGTACAGCAAGTTGCATTGTGAATACTACTGAAGACTTAATGAAAGCTTTCAGTAGTATTTTTACTGTTGTATTTACATAATGCATTGTTGTTCCTATGCCTATAATTATGCAAACACGAGACACGCATGCTTCTGAAGAAAATCAGATTTTCTTGTTATCATGAGTTATGGAATAGGTTACGGTATTTGATGGATTTAAAAATATTGAGTTAGAAAGGAATATCAGAATGGAAATAATTGAGCAAACCAATCGAACAATTTTGTTTGAAGAAATTAACCCAGAAAAACTTGATCTGCTTACCATGGTAGGGGATACCAAGGGGGTAGAAAGTTTAAGCGATGAGAAGATTAAGGAAATAAATGAGGCGTTGTTGGTAAAGAGCTTTGATGAGTTTTTGGATAAATTTTCTCCAGTAATTTACTCATTCTACAATGCAGCGAATCAAAAAGTACTATACACATTAAAAAAACCAGAAAACATTATGGATAATTGTATTACTGAAATTCCGATTAACAAGCAAAATGATTTTGTCAAAATGCTTATTACTTTAATTGATGCAAAAAGTGCGCAAGGTACAGCGAATGTGGACTTCAAATTTGAAAACCTGCTTGATATGATATCACCGAAAAAAGTAATGGATGATATCCGACAGTCCAGAAAAGAAATCCGTTATGTTTATAATCAATATGAAGCAATAGAAGAGGGCGATCCTCAAAAACTGGATGTTGGTGACAAGTTAAACTACATGTTTGAAGAGGCCAGTCAAAATTACAATAATATTATGGCTATGTTACCTTTAGCTATTGAAGATATCAAAACAAGGCTTCTATTAGGTAATGGCGATCAAAAAGGTTCGAATGAACTTCTTCAAATTGGTGTGCTCAGTATGGGTGAAAATGGTGAATTGAAAATCATTGAAGCACCGAAGAGTGAGACTACGGCCTTGACTGTACTTGATGATAAGGCAAATACTGGACTGATAAGTGCTTTCGAAGAAGATTATGAAGCTGTCAGTGAAATATCATCAAGTTATGTAAAAAGCTTAGTAGTTAGAACTTTTTGTCCGCTGCCATCAACGATGCAAAGTGAAGTTGATGTTTCAACTGAAGTGCAAAACTATAATACATATCTTGAATTTTATAAAAATGCCAAAGATGACTTTGTTAAGACAGTAAAACCATTAGTGGAAAAAATTATTGGCGTCAAAATGTTTTTCGATCAATATGCCTTGAAAAACAAAGGTATGCAGCCAACTTTACTGGTGACGAATACCAAATTGGAAATGATCGTGAAAAGCAGTAACATCTCTCGTTTGGATACCTTTTTAAACACCGTGAATGCCAAAAATGATTTTACCAATACGGTATGGTTTGGTATTGTACCTGAAGTAAGTATGGAATTAGGCAGCAAAGTAAAAATAAGTCGCGAACGGTTTAAAGGGAATGAACATAGCAGTCGCAGTGACGCTAATACTATGGAGTCATTGGCTATCTTACTAAATACTGTTAAAGAATATAAGATTCAAATATTTTTCAGCTTTGAAGGTAAAGAGGAAACAACATTTAGTCATATAGCAACTGCTGGTATAGACAGATTTATTGACAAATGTTCCGCTTTAGTTCGTCAGGATTATAGTGAATACGCTATACCATGTATACCAAATTTCACTATTATTCCTAAAGATAAATCAGGCGTTATCCTTGATAACAAAATGACAATTAATGGAGTAGGTGCTGCCGAACTGTCCAAAGAGAAAGAAGATCTTATGAAACTTTGGATCGAAGGCGTTTATATTGGCAGTTCATATATTGCCGCAGGTTTGGTCGCGTCATATCAATGCCCGTATTTTTTAAAGGAGTCATTTAAAAATACAAATAAAGACTATCCTGGTGTACGTTTTGACATAGAATCTGGGGACAATGCATTAAGGGCGACCACCACGATGGCTAAAGAAATATCTGGTTTCACCAATAATATCAAAAATGCGATTAATAGGAAAAATTTTGGTTTCATCTTTTCATCGGAAAATGCACAGGTACAGGGAAAAGATATAAAAAAGATCACTGTATATAAGGCTAGAAGTTTGGCTGGCGATGGCGATGAATTTGATTCGATATACAAAACTACAGTTAGTACCTATATTGAAAGAATCCTGCGTTTTAGCAGTAATGATTTTAAACAGGATAATATTGTATGGTTTTTCAGCAAAAACCCTAGTAGTCAAAAAAGTATTTGGTTATCTACAAAAAGTTATATCAACTCCATCATCCAAGAAGGAGACGATATCAACTATGCCATTGATGATAAAAATGGACTATGTCAAATTGATATTACCTTTAATGGCAATGTGAAAAATCTGGAAGTTGCAATTACAAAAAACACTGCAGCTAGAGCATAGTTATAGCATTTAATTCAGTGATCTTTTTTTAGACAAAAAGCAAGAGGCTTTTGTTTAATATAGATAAATTAGAGACTAAATAGGAGGCAAATTTTCATGGGATTTAAACTTAAGATTGAAGGTCAGGAAAATATCGAATTAGGGGTTAAAAGTATTGTAACAGTACAATTTTTAACAGATACACCTGATGATTCTAACGCTCGCTCCACAGATCTAGGAACATCAATTATTGTTACTGGTAAAATACTGGCTGCAGTAGGTGGAGACGAAGCTGACGGAACAATGAAGATGGGCAACTGGTCATTGGTTCCAGCCGAAAAAGCGGATTGTTATAGAAAGCTTACCATTGAGGTAATAGCTGCTGATCAAGTGGTGAGAAAGTTCTATTTCCCGAATGCTTTTGTGGTTGATTACACTGAAAATTTTGGTGATGAAGAAGGTACGGGTACTTTTTCTCTGCACATGAAGCAAAAGAAAGATAAACTTTCGGATGTTACAGTTGAAGGCGGTTATTCTGCATAAGGTTGAAGCGTGTTAACAAAACATGCCTCGGATCGTATAAAAATTATATAAATGGAGCTGATATAGATGGGATTTACATTAAAAATCGAAGGTTCAGAAATGATTGATTTGAAAAAAGAAAATATTAAAACAGTAAAATTTTTAACAGATATACCAGATGACTCTAACGCTCGTTCTACAGATTTAGCGTCTAGTGTGACCATTACTGGTAAAATACTAGCAGCTGCTAATGGCGGTAGTGCTGATGATACTATGAAACTGGCTAAATGGTCACTTGTACCAGCGGAAAAAGCGGATTGCTACCGGAAAGCGACGATAGAAGTGGATGCCGCTGATCAGGTGGTAAGAAAGTTCTATTTCCCAAATGCTTTTGTGGTAGACTACACGGAATCATTTGGTGATACTGAAGGTACTGGTACGTTTGAACTGGTGATCAAGCAGAAAAAAGATAAATTGCCTGATTTGACCATTCAAGGCGGCTATCAAGGATAATAGAAACAACCTAAAGGGGCATTGCCTCTTTAGGTTGTTCTATTATGAAAAAAAATTGTACATATTTACAAAAGGGAATGGATCATGAATAACTTTTATGAAGTATTAGAAGTAAATTATGGCGCCAGTGCTGAAGAAATTAAAAAAAACTATCGCCGATTGTCGAAAAAGTATCACCCCGATTTAAACCAGGGTGATAAAATTGCGGAAAAACGTTTTAAAGAAATCAACGAAGCCTATTCCGTCCTTAGCAGCCTGGAAAAGCGACTGGAATATGACAAAAAAAATGCAGCTTCTGCCGAAAAACAACAATACAAGACTGCAGAAAAAAAGCAAAAAATACAGCCAGATTCAATGGATGGATTTGATATAGGCAATGTTCGCATGCAGTTTGGAAATTTTTTTGGCTTTGATCCGAAAAGTAAAACCAAAAATGTGAATTTTGGCGGAGAAGCTAAAAATCAATCTAAAAATCCATTAGATACATCTGATATTTTCGAAGATTTTTTTAAACCGAAAAAGAAATAATGGAGTTGATTTTTTGACACAGACAAAAGAAGAATGTTTGGCTGATTTGCCTGACGCACACGAAGTACGCAAAAAACGTTTGCAACGTATAGATATAAGCATTGTTTTCTTAGTAGCAGTTATTTGCGGATTTGTTTATGCGTATTATCCCAATCATGAATATGACTTAGAAAAATATGTTTTACTATGTATTTTTGGTGCTATTGGCATATATTATGCTAGTAATATAATAACACTAAAACATGAAAAGCTGCCACCTGCTGCTGTTGCTGAGATTAAAAGTGATATCAGCGGTATTGTTATGCTCAATGAGAATGGCGTATATATGAAAGAGTGGAATGTTCATGGGCTGGTAGCGTTAATCATTGGAAAAAACACCAAGAACAAAGAGGTTGAAATAGATTTAAGTGATAGTGCATACGATGCATTAATTCATGACGAGCACGCCTTACTGAATTTTGCCGGTGGTGACTGGTACCTAGAGGGATTGCACATGCCGAGTAGTGTCAGTATTAAAAAAAGTACGGATGGGATGCGCTATCGGCTTGCGGATAATAAGCCTTGTAAGTTGGGTCCAGGTGACATTGTATATATAGCGCATACTCGGCTATTGATAAAATAGAAAGAAGGAAAAAAAATGAGCCTTACTAGATGTGAAAATGGCCATATGTTTAGTGCCAGGCGTTATGGGACAGTTTGTCCTTATTGTAATTTAGAAACTGCTACAAGAGCAAAACCGGAGATTGCCCCACAAGAGGCTGAATTAGAAGAAGACTTGTATTATGAAGAAATTGAGCCGGTTTGCGGTTGGTTAGTGTGTATTGAAGGGGTGCAGAGGGGCTTGGATTATAAAATCCGTACCGGTAAAAACTTTATTGGTCGTGCGGATGATATGGATATTCAAATATTACGCGACAATACAATTTCTCGTCGAAATCATGCAATTATTGTATATGACCCTAAAAACCGTAATACGGTACTGCTGCCGGGTGAATCTTCCGGTATTGCCTATCTCAATGGTGACGCAGTATATATTCCGCAAGAATTGGGAGCTTATGACATTATTGAATTAGGAAAAAGTAAGTTTTTATTTATTCCTTTTTGCGGTGATAATTTTGAATGGAAAGATAATGATGAAAAATAAATGATGGGGTGGAAGATGCTATATATTACATATATATTGGCCGTTGCTTTTCCTTTATTAGTGTTTGGTTTGATGATTTACCGATATCGCTTATCGATTGAGCCGCTGCCGGAGAAACCTCCGGTAGTGGAAATAGGCGAAGAAAATGCGATCGGCAGTATAGAAGTACAAGAAGATGCTGGGGGTGCGGTTGAAAAAGAATGGGGTATTTTGACCGTATTGGCTGATGGCATAGGCAAGGGACAAGCCGGAAGAAATGCTGCGCTTGTCGCGGTACGGACATTCTTACAGCTATTTAGTAGTGAAGATGTCACTGGGAATATTTCATATTTTTTTACCCAAGCTTTTAATCAGAGTAATCGGGAAATACTGGAACGTTTACAAGGTTCTAAAGGCGGAGCAGGTGCCGCTGCAGTACTTATTAGTAAAGGTTCTCTTTACTATGCTTCTGTGGGAGATGTGAAGATTTCCTTGCTGCGTGAGCGAGAACTGGTTTCTGTCAATGATGGGCATACCATGAAAACAGCAGCGCTCAGAGGATATAACAATGGGGTGCTAGATAGAGAACAAGCTCTGGCCATTAGCAAAACAGATCGTCAAGCAAACTATATAGGCCGTGATGGTTTTAAAAATATTGAAATAGGTCAAGAAGCAATTATGCTTATCCCAGGCGATATCATTGTGTTGATGACGGACGGTTTTCATAAATGTATCTCCTGTTTGGAGATGGAAACGATCTTAAATCAACCACTGCTGCCACAAGAGATGGCGGAGCAGATGATTGAAACTTTTAACAAAAACCCAATGCAAAACAAAGACAATGCTAGCCTGTTTGTACTACGGTATAACGGAGAGTAAGAAAACAATACCAGGAGGATTGATTGTAAGCTATGAGAAAAATCAATGCAAAATTCAATACGGCCTTTATTTCAGAAGCAGGTAGTTTTCTACAGAATAAAGATTATTTTGCCTTTGTAGAAATGGACGATTTTGCCTGTTATGTTATTGCTGATGGAATTGAGGATGATATTGAACTGGAAAGTGCTAAAATCGCTGTGGCCAGTATCATTCGGCAATTTAGTGAAAAACCAGCCATTGGCCAACGCTCTATTAAGAGTTGGCTGAAGACTGCTAACAGGGAACTATTGGCACTGAGTAAAACGAAGCGCCTCAAGGCTTCTTTAACAGTGGTGGTTACTGACTACGTTAGTATGGTGTACGGCATGGCTGGGAATACCAGATTGATGCTGTTTAGAGAAGGAACACTAATTCATCAGACTTCGGATCATTCCTTAAGCAATAATCTGATGGAAAGAGGCGAGATATCGAAAGATAAAGTTGCTACCCATTTAGAACGGCATAATCTGTATTGCTATCTAGGGCAGCCTGATAATTTTAAACCGGAAGCTTCTTCACGGATTAAACTGGTAGAAGGAGATATTATTACACTTTTTACACGTGGGATTTGGGAAAATGTGGATGATGGTGAAATAACGGATGCTGTTAGCGATGCTAGAGAGCCGCAGGAAGTATTAAACAATGTGGAAGATCTGCTCTTGTCAAAACAACCTGCTAATTTGGATAACTATACATTGGCTAGTATTTTTATTGATAAACTATATCAGGATCCCGGCAGACGCAAGATATTAATAAAAAGAATATTGGCTGTGGCGATTCCTGTACTGCTTATTATCGGCGGTCTGTTGCTTTTCTCTCATATTACCCAGGCCCAAAGACAGGATCAGGTGAATATCATGAGTGGGCATCTAAAACAGGCGCAAATGTTGAGTGAACAAGACAATTTTGTTAAAGCGGTTGACGAATATAAAGCAGCACTGGATATCGCTCAGCGATTGAAACTCACGAGTGAAGAAAAACAATTGGAAAGTTATTACAAAACTGCTACTGTAATTGTCGATGCTGATACGGCCATGCATCAAAAAGAGTTTACGAAAGCAATGGAAAAATATAATGATGCAATGGCTTCTTCCTATCTTTCTGATAATTTGGGAGCCGATTATATATCCAAACAGCAACACGCACTTATCGATTACATGCGGGTGTCAGAGCTTATACAAAGTGGCGATGAAAGTTTGGAGAAAAAAGATTTGATTAAGGCTCGTATTGCTTATATGGAAGCCAAAGTTCTTGCTACTAGAATATATTTTAAAGAAGGACGTAAAGAAGCGGCTGACAAACTGACAAAATTAAATGAGCAAATGAAAGAAGACGATAATCAATCCAAAGAAAAAGAAGCGGCTATGTATGCACAGCAAGCGGATGCAATGGCTCGGAAAGGCGACCTTGAAGGGGCGGTGTCTATGCTGTCTATTGCTTCAGGTATGTATGACCAAGCTGGAAAAACGGATAAATCTATAGCCATCCAACAGAAGATTGATAGTATTGAAGATAAAATGACAACTGGGGAAAAAGCAGCTTTAAATGACAAAATAGCACAACAGGCTGAGCAGTATGAAGCAGAAGGTGACCAGGCGCTAGCGAATGGTGACTATAGTAATGCCCAAGATCAATATTCATATGCACGTACTCTCTATAAACAAAGTGGTAACAAGGATAGTGCGTTATTAGTACAGTCTAAAATTGCAAATTTAAATAGCAAACAGCAAGATGCCTCAAAATCTGACCTACAGAGCAAAGCACATGACATGGAAAAAGATGGAGACTTAAAAGTAGCTCAAAACCAATTTGACGATGCTAGAATTTCTTATGCTGATGCTATCGCAAACTATAGTGCAGCTGGATTATCGAATAACGTTACAATGGTTCAGAGCAAAATTGATTTGCTTGATCAAAAAAATACAGCCTATGAAACACAAAAAAGTAAGGCTGCTGCCTATGTTGCTGATGCAGATGCGAAAACGCAGGCCGGCGATTTTAAGAATGCTAAATATCTATACTTACTAGCCCATGATATCTATGATACCCTTCATTTAAATGAAGAGAAAAAGCAAGTGAATGAAAAAATAAAAGCGTTGAACAGACTTTCTAAATGAGTAGTATAACCAAAATGAGAGGAGAAGCACCGTGAAAAATCAAATCGCTGCAAAATTAAATGGTATAAGTAATCTGGAGGACAGGCTGATTTTAAAGAATGTCCTGAATGAGGTGTTTTTGCAAATGCATGAACACAGCGAAACGATGTATCGGCAGTTAGAGGATCGAGTATTTGCCGAAATGGAGGAATCTCCTCATTGCTATGATGTTTATACCACGGCAGTTTTGCGGCGAAATATTGATCCGGTTCATTCTTTTCTTAGACCTATGCGGACTGAAGATTTGACAGAAAAACAATACGATATGGAACGTATAGCAGAAATAGCGCTGAGTATGAAACCATGTCCGCTGATGAAAGTCTTTTTTAGCTGTGATTACCGGCAGCTGAAAAAGATGATTACCGGTAGTCCAGTTTTTCATGGTGCAATTATCACCAATGAAGGCAGCATAGAAGCGACCTTTACGATTCAACAGGATACCAGCTATTTAGAACAAGTGGAAAAACTGTATCAAGATTTTATAAACAATAATATACCCTGGAAAACCATTAATCACCCTTATATATTCCGCTTTGCTGAAGTCATATTGCAAAAATGTGAACGGCAGCCGGATAAAGACGAGAATATTAAAGAGATTAAAGTAGACTTTGGTGAATTTGGACAATATGTTCATTACGATGTTCTACCACTATGGAATGTTGAAACACTACAACTTAAAGCGAACGGCTTTCCTATGCCTTGCCAAGATAGAATTAATTTTGAACATACCATAAACTTGGACGGCACTGGAGTGGAAGACGGGTATTTGACCGTGTTTCAAGATCTTATTCGCTATAGCCGCCGTACGAAGACAGCTTTAAACATTACGGCTTCGACTGCCAGTAAGGAGAACTGGTCGGTTGTACGGATTATTAGTCCCACGCAAGGGAAAAACGAAAAACATGACTACTCCTTAGTATCGAATGCTAAGCGTCAGGAGTTTAGCGATATTTTATCGCAAAGAAGTTTGCGAGTCATTCGTACAGAAGCTGAAATTAGACGGTTGATCGCTTCTTTTGTCGCTGCAAAGCACTTGCACCTTTCTCGTATCGAGATTGTTTCGCGTAAAGCAAAAGAGGAAGACATAGGTGAAAGTTATGAAATGAATTTTTTCATTACCGATGAAATTCGTCGCTCTGACTATCAAAGTAAACTGATGTTATATTTTACAACGACTGATACAGAAAATTTCTTGAACTGTGATCTTATGAGTTTTGTTGTATCAGAAGTTCAGTGGCATTATCCTGATTATAAATGTGAGGGCGTCTTGTTATGAACTACATCTGGGATACGGCTATAAAAGCCGTCCGCCAGGGAATAAAGCGTGAAGATATCACCTTTTCCTTCGGTAGCAGCTATAGTCCATATATGGAATTAGCCTTTGATAATCTTAATACTACAAAGTTAACAGCGCCCTTAAGGGTAGAAATGAACCCTTATTATCGGTTCTGTGATATTTTTCAAGAATTTCTAGATATAAATTTTATTGGTCATGAGGAACTGCGGGCAGTCTTATTTGATTTGATTGTTCACCATTTACTATTTCTTGACTGTCAGCAGGGCCTCAATAAACGTGAATACTATGGCAATTTTATCCGTAATGATATAGAAAACGGTGTGTTTGGTCAAGCAATCAAGGAAAGCATACCAGCCTTTACTATAGATGAGTTTGAGTTGATCATTGATAACATTATTACATTGTATTCGACCCAAGCTTCCATTCAACTGTTTAAACAAGTCGTGTGCAGCATATTTACGGACAGCATCATCTATTATCGAAGTGAAGATACTCCGGAAATGCTGATTTACCTAGGAACAGACGAGACGCAAATAAGCTGGCAAAAGATCAGCACGCTGCTGGCCTTATTTTTACCATTAGGGTTTAAGTACCGTATGTACTGGCGAGATCATTTTGGACTCATCGGTTATGAATCAACCATGAGTGTTAACCATATTGTTATCTATTAACCAAGAGTAAGGGAGAAGACCATGGCAAGCTATACCTATAAACTATATAAAAATAACGCAAAAGTATCAAAACCTCTGCCTAACAAGCAATATATACGCAGGGAACTGGAACTGATGACTACGCATCAGCTCCGAGAAATTTGTATCAAAGAGAAACTGGTAGAAAGCATGCTGGGAACCTTGGATCGCTATGAATTAATTGAGCTTATCATGCGCTACCGAGGTGCCACCGAAAATATGTTGATTACAGAATACCTCCTCACCGGACAAGAACGACTAGAAAAAATCACGAATCATATTGATATTTTTCTAGAAAACAACAAGTCCATCCAAAATCCTTCAAGGATTGTGATATATGAAGGTCTAGATACTGACAAATACGATCGCTATGTTGTTAATGCCCCAAGTATATTGGAAGAATCCAATGTCCTCTTGGTCAGTGGTGATAAAGAATTGTGTGCTATTTTTAATCTGATCGCCGATAAAAATAAACCAGGTCGATTTTACTTAGTCCGTAACGGCAAGCTGCCAGCAAAAGAATCACAACACAAAAATTATAGCCTCCTGTATTTTGCGAAGCGAGAATCGGAAATTCTCTATAACATCTATAATGATGAGAACATGCTTCTGCCGCAAAGTATTAAATGCTACAAGCTTCCGCTCTTAAATTTTGAAATTAAACAGCCTATCGAAACGGCTCAGCCTTTAGCTATTGATTTTGGTACTACCAATACCACTGCCGGTCTATACCTTGACAGGGAGCTCTACAGCCTCATTGACAAAGGTGGTGCGGAAGAAAATCTCCTCAAGTCGGAAGACATAAATTTGGTAGAAGTATTCTGTGATACGGATGATGGTGAAATACTGACCCCCCTCATTCCTTCGGTGGTAGGAATATGGGATATCAAGGATACGGCTGAAGATGATATCGATTATGTGTTTGGGTATGAAGCTATTAAGCTGGCTCGAGCCAATTATATCCATGAAGGGTTTTGTGTATTTTTTGATATAAAACGCTGGATTCGTGATTTTGAACGCCAAGAAGAAATCACGGACCGTAAAGGCCGACGCATATTCAAAAAACGCAAAGAAATCATCAAAGTATTTTTAGAATATGTTATTACGATTGCCGAACAACGTTTTAAATGCAAGTTCAAAACATTACATCTCTCCTCGCCGGTGAAAGAAAAACAACGCTTTTTGGATCTCTTCGGAGAAATCCTGTCCGCTTGGAATCTGGAAACGGAAAATATGCTGGATGAAGGCGCGGCAGTACTCTTTAATACGATTTCTGGTTTTTTAGAAAAGAATACGGGTCGGCACATTGATAAAGAAGAGCATCAAGCCCTGGTTATCGACTGTGGCGGCGGGACGACGGATCTGTCTTCCTGCGTGTTTAGCATCGAAAGCCGTCGAGTATCCTATAAAATTGATATTGAAACCACCTATGAAAATGGCGATACTGACTTTGGTGGCAACAATCTGACCTTTCGGATTATGCAGCTCATCAAAGTGATGTTCATGGAAAAACTGACTGGTACGGGAGCCAAAGCACAGGATATCCTAGCTGCCTTTGACAGTGACACCTATCGTGAGGTGGATCAGGCTGGTATCAGCGTTGTATATAAAATGTTGGACAATGCGTATGAAGAAGCCGAAGTCTTTATTCCGACTTGCTTCAAAAACTATGAAAGCGGCAGTCCTCAAGAATATTTCAAAGTGAAAAACAATTTCTATTTCCTCTTTCAATTGGCCGACGATATCAAAACAGAAATGTTTGCTCGACATCGTTATCAGCGCATTGTTATCGACAGCGAAGAACAACAGCTGCTGAGAAGTGGTGAAAAACTTATCTATCCGGGGCGTTGGCGCATGTCCACGCAAGAAAGAGGCGAGCTAAAGAGCATTCGTGATACACCGCTTATTAGCTTCACTCGTTATGATGTTGGTCTGCTCTTAAAAGCCGATATCTATGAAATTGTGCGCAAGTTTATCGAAGAACCCTATGAAACAGGACAACTCATGGACTATAGTGTGATAAAGCTAACGGGTCAATCTTGTAAAATCAGCTTATTTCAAGATGCCCTCAAAGAATTTATCCCGGGCCGCGTCATTGAATTTGGCGGACGTGAAGGTACGGATGGACCGGAACTAAAACTATCCTGTCTACGAGGAGCTATCAAATACCTAAAAGCCAAAAAAGGCGGTTATGCGGAAGTCACTATGCGGCACAGACCGGCCGTTCTGCCTTATATAATTACCGCGGAAACGCATATCGGTGAAGAAAAAGTATTGGTTGCTAGAGACGGTGATCAAACTCTAAGCGGAAACATTTCTCGCTTTGCCGAAGGTGTGGCTTTAAAACTGCATCTGAAAAATCTTAGAGGCGAAGAACGCTATACTTATGTTTATGAAAACCGTCGAGAAGATTTTTGCCCGGTAACCTATGAAGATATCCAGGCAAAATACAGCGACAATATTATTCAGGACGAAACAGATAACATTATTGAAAACGAAATCAAATATTTTGTTTGGTATAAAGAAAGTCAATGGGGTTTTGAAGTAGTGCCCGTCTTACGCCAAGGCGGCAGTCTATATCTAGGCCGCAGTGAAGTGTTTACATTTGAAAATGATTTATGGGAAAACAACTTCTTTGATGGATTGAAATAAAAAAATAATAACGTGTTTCAAAAAACACGCCACTATATTTTAATGAGGCTGGTCTAATATACTCCGATGCTAGGTGAAATGGCATCGGGGCGTTTAGAACCAGCCTCTGCTAGGAAGTGTAACATTGTTTATAGATAAATATCCAAAATTCATAGCCGGGCGGGTGCTAAAACACGATATGCTCAATCTGCTGCGGGACTATCCGCGCAACTATGTTGACGTAATATATCGTGGTCACTCCGACGGACTGCTGGCTGGCTGTCAGATGGTAATAAACAGCGATACGATCACCATCGAACCTGGTATGGTTCGCCATCGGGGCAAAATATATATGATGAATGAGCGTGTCAATATACCCTATACGGCCACGGGGCAGGATGCTATTTTAAAAATTTACTTTAAAAAAGAAAAAACAGATGGGGACTATGTCATTGGGCAGGGGGATATTATGTTGGTGCCGGGAACCCAATTGGCTGAAAACGAAATAGAACTCTGCCGATTCAAACTCAAAACAGGAGCCAGACTACGGGACGACTATCAAAACTTTGCCGATTTGGCTACCGAATACGATACCATCAACACCATCAATGTGCTTTATGCCGCACCGTATGAACCAACCTTATCACCTCATATTACTAGGTACTTTGCCCAAGAAGCATTAGAAAATAAACTAATGCAGCCTTTTGATTATGCCTTTGTCAGCCAGTGCGCTGGCGGTGAACCCGTAGCGCGTATGCTCATTACCGCCTACACCGCAGCCAGATTAGGTCTCGTGACAAACGACAGCTCCCATCAGGACATGTTTCGTCACCTGACCAATATTCTAAGCGATATTCGTCAGGGCAAAAACATGGCCACCGCCCCAAGAAGAAGCAGCGGCCGCAAGGTATTAGTAGATTAAGTTAAAAAAGATGAAATAGCCATATATAGAAGAAAATCAGATCAAGATATTTATATAAGCCCAAGCAACCGATGAATTTTGCTAAACGTATGCAAAGGAGCGTGAAAAGGTTATGACTGAATATGCAGATGAAAAAATCCGTCGTGTAATTAATCAAGCCGAAGAACAGGAGCAAATAGATCGTCAAAACATCTATGAGGGTGTAACAATCAATAATCAATACTATGAATTTGAAGAGCGCGTTTTTTTTGATGATCAGCTAAAAATCTATATCCCTACTGTATTTGAAGATATGCCAGCAGAGTTTGCCCGGCTGAAATATCCATCCGAAGATCGACCTAAAGTTATCCAAACCGATAGTACAGGTGGTATCAATATTACCTTAAGTTGTATTCCAAATGGTATTACGGATGAAGACATTCCCGAAGTAAAAGATGGAGTAAAAGCCATTCTCATAAAGTTAAACCCTTCCTATCTATTTATTGAAGAAGGAACTGAAACTGTTGAAGAAAAAACAGTCGGTTTTATAGAATTCAAAAGCCCCACACTTGGTCAACCCTTGTACCAGCTCAGATTCTTTCGAGAAATGGACGGTAATGTAATTATGGGGATTTTCAGCTGCAGATTTGATGATTATGCTGCATGGCGTCCATTAGCACATCAAATAATGAAGTCGGTGCGCGTGATTCCTAAACCGATACTAGGAGACGAGAGCAAACCTTTGTCAGGAGGAGTTATATAATGGAAAACTATGAGCAGCAAGCAGTGGAAGCCTTGGCGAGTGCCGGTAAAGCCATCAGCTGGCACAGTGTACACTTTTCGCCCTATGAATTTAAAGATATCCTGACTTTGAAAATCACTCAAGAAATTAACGAACATGCCAAGCTATATATCAGTGGTACACTGCCAGATATCGTAACCGAACAAAAACAGGATTATGTACAAACTACTACTGAAAATACATCAGTAACATTGCAATATATTGACGGCAAAGGAACTGAAAAGATTCTGTTTAAAGGATTCGTAACAAATATAAGTCAAAGGACTGTGGCTGGATTAAGACACCTCGATATTGAAGCTAGTAGTTTTAGCTATCAGTTAGATGTAATAAAACATAATCGTTCCTTTCAACGAGAAGGCGAGCCATATAGCTATATTTTTGAAAGGGTGAATTCTCTAGCACGTGAATATGTGCCGAATCTGAAAGATGACGTGGTTACTGCTGAAGACAACTTGGATGAAGCAAGCACCGAATGCCTGGTCATACAGTATCAAGAAAGTGATTGGGAATTTTTAAAGCGGCTGGCATCCCATTTTAACCTCGGTTTGACGCCAGATATCACTTTCGATAGTCCAAAAGTCTATTTTGGTCTGCCACCGCAGCCACGGCAAGAAGATGATCAAGACCAAAGCGATAATACTGGTGAGAAAAATGGTAATCAAAAGCAAGAATCTACAGGGCCAGAGCTAAATGTGTCAGACTATAAAATTCACCGGAATACGAAAGCTTACGCAGTAGCCAGCAAGAATAATCGAAAAAATAGTGGCGTAGCGTTTAGTGAAAATGACTTTACCTACTGTGAAGCCAAATCATTGGATCTTCTACAGCTCGGGCAAATGGTAACTTTTTTAGGACTGACCTGGTACATAAGATCCATACAAACCATCATGGAAAAAGGTGCTGTAACCAACACCTATATTCTTGCGACAAAGCAAGGACTCATGCAAGATGATCTATATAATACCAAACTGGCGGGAATATCTCTGCATGGCGTAGTAAAAGAAGTATCCAAAGACCAAGTAAAAGTGCATATCACCGAAATTGACGAAGAATGGGACGATGGCGGAACCTGGTTTTTCCCCTATACCACGGTCTACTCCTCGCCAGATGGCAGCGGTTGGTACTGTATGCCTGAGATTGGCGACAATGTCAGAGTATACTTCCCTGGCGATAAAGAAGAACAAGCTGTAGCAGCAAGTTCGGTTAATCTTACTCCTTCGAAGCGTGGTAAGAGGGACGATCCTGATACTAAAATTCTTAGTACCGTATACGGAAAACAAGTAATTCTAAATCCTGGCGGTATCGAAATTATTGCCAATGATAATTTACTTATGACGTTGACAGACGATGGTGGTGTAACCATTAAAAGTGATAAAAAGATTACACTAGAAGCTGAAGAAGACATTGAAATAACCAGCAAGACCAGTAAAATAACAATAAGTGGTATGGAAGAAATTAGTATACAACAAGGTGCTGGTGAAATTAACCTTAAAGGAGATATCAATCTCAGAGGGGCAAAGGTCAACGTACAGAAATGATCCATGAAAAACTAATACAAGAGTTTATAAAAGCCCAAACAGAAGGCTGGGCAGAAGAAGATTTTCCGGCAATAGAACAAGTCCTTTTTGCGAACAAGAAAAGTATATTGAACGATTTATCAACTGCTATCAAGCAAGTTTGTTGTCAAGCCAGTATACAACAAGCTGCAGGAGTAAAAGGACCAGCTGCAGTGATCTGTATTTCTTTTTTACGTACGAATATCATGGATGATATTTGGGAATACCGAGTGGATTTGTATGATGAAAAATTTTTCCTTGATCCGACGGAATGCTGTGCTGTCTATAAAATGGATTTTGTCTGGCAATATCTAAGAAAACGGTTGGGTCGCTTGGCTGTTGCAGCCAAGACAGGCATGTATGCCCATAAGGTTCGCCCGGCTCATTTAAAAAAAGTAAAACTAAAAATGGCCGAGGAATATCATATAATTGCCACAACGATTACTCAAGTAGCGATTGGTGAGGCAATTAAAATACCAGAATATGATGCGCTGCAGAAAATGGACAACTTAAAAATTACGATGGGAGAATATTGGGGTTCAAATATACTTATCTATGAAGAAACTAAAACTTGAAATAGAGGATACCAGTACATTTGAATAAAATTCTCCCCCAATATATTAAAGAAAAGGATATTATAATGGAATATTTTCGTTTGAGGCAAGATGGGGACTATGTAAATGCTCCTGTTATTCCTGATGTAATCAAACAGATCCAACGGCGGTATGTTACGCCAGAAGATGCTGATAAAATTGATGATATTACTGTATTTAATCTGGCAAATCATGATGATATTGATTTCATTGATCTGCTTAATCGGCAGCTTTTTCTTCTATCAAATTTATTAAAAGATACTGTCAAACTTTATGTGCCTGGGCTACTTTGTAAAAAAGTACTATTGATAAGCTCGGCAAAACAAATGCAGATGCTTTATTACTTACCAATTTTTCAGGTGGCGGACTGTATGTCAGACAAAAGCATTATGACACCGGACAAAAGTGTGGTCAAAGAATTGGTGTTAAAAGCAACAGCAATACCGAATAAAGCAATATTTAAAGTCAAGCACAGTTATGAAACAATTATCATCGCGCGTCTTGATGCCGCGGAAAGTATTATGCGGAGGGATTTTCGGGGAATTAAAATGGAACGGGTTGAGCTGGAATAAAAAATGTAGTACAAGGTGACTTATAAATTGAGCTTTTAAGCACATGGATATTATTTTTATACTTTGAGTTACAAATAGGAGTGGTGTCAAAATGGGCAAGAACTATATTGTCGAAGGGGCGACCGTGCGGTGTAATATGGGAGAAAAACCTACACGACTTCAATTGCCACAGGATCACGGGATGTATTTTATGGGCAAGCCCTTATTAAATGAACAAGATTGTGTTGCTGGCGTTAACGTGCTGCCTTTTGGCCATTGCAAGCGCATAGGTACCTGTAAGCCGTTATTGTCTTTCAAATGGGAAGAAACACAAAGTGATACCAAAATTGACGAGCATCCTGGGCTGATTATGGATTCCCTTTTAGGGTGTTATTGTGGCGGGTGTATTACTATAAAAGATGATGGGCAAAACATTATTTCTGCGGAAAATACAAATATAAACTGGGACGAGATTGTTGCTGCTAGTAATGGTGCTGCCATGGTGCTTGATAATAATTCGGCGTACGTACCTAATTTCAGTCCGGATGATAATTCGCTTTTGGCAATGTCGAACAGAACATTCTGGAAAAGTGATAGTGGAGATTTTCAAGCGGCTAATACTATCCCCACAGCAGAAAATGCAATTGGATTGGGTGGAGATGTAATAGTAGCACGTACAAAGCGGACTGCGCAGGAAGAACTTTTTGGTAAGAGCAGAGAAGAGAATGAGTGGGCTGAACGTTCCAGAAAAGTGCGAGTGAGAGAAATGGAAAAACGTATGAACGGAGTAAAAGGGTTTGAATATGCTGGTAAACTTGGCAAATTGACAAATGCGTCAGCTTATATCATTACTCCTATCGCAGATATTTATAGTAATTGGCAAGATCCAAATTCAAAAATTTTATCTACTAAGTGTGCTGCAGAAGTTGGAACTGATATGGCAATAGCGTGGGGGACTATTGAAGTAACTACATTTATTGGATCTTTTGGAGGACCTGTAGGGGCTTTAGTTGGGTTTGGTGTAGGGCTTGTTATTAATGGTTTAGCTGATGGGTTCTATGTTGGGGGTAAAACACCGAGAGCGTGGTTACAAGGCTGGGTAAAAGGCTCTATTGAGTGTACAATGGAAAATTGGAACAGATCACCTATAGACACAAATGGACGCTACAAAAATAGTTATTGAAGCTAGGGGAATGAAATGGAAAAAGATGAAATAAAATGGGTGTGTCAATATTTAAATATTCCTAAAGAAGAAAAAAAACTAAGCTTAATTTATGTACCGTTATTGCTATTTGAAGGAATAGCCTGTTTAACGAATTACAACAATATAGATTTTGAAATTTCAGGTTCCTGTGCACTTATTCTTTTTGCTAGTATGTTTATTTGGGGGGAATATATAAGAGTAAACCGTAAGTTTTTATTTCTGTATTTTGGCGTGGGATGTAGTTTATGGTCTTTATGTTGTATGTTAGCAGTATGGGGAGTTAGTGAAATTGGTTTGTTGTATGGTTTAATAGTGTTTCCTGTATTCTTGTTTTTTTCCATATTGGCTAATAGCTATCTTGTAAAACGTAATGAAGGGAAGATAATTAACGGGAACAGTAATCATGCTGAGGACTTACCGAAATCTATATATGGAACCTGTGGTTTGATGGGAATGTTAACTTGTTCGATTGTATTAAAATTTCTTAGTCCAGACGGAAAAAATTTATTGCTTGAAATGTCGTTAGGTATAGTGTCTTATCTTATTCAGTATATGGCAATAAGATTCTTTTACAAACATATCATTAGAATGCGATATAAGATTGATGAAGTTTTAAATCAGCAAAAGCCCAAGCCAAAGAAAAAACGGTGAAATAATGTCAGAGATTAGTCCATATGGAAAATACAGTTCGTTTAGAAATTGTAAAATACTGTATGTTGATTTTGGAGATTTAAATGGATAAGGATAAAATAAATAGTGTGCTTCAATATTTGGATATAGCTACTGAGGGAGAAAAAATCAATAAAATCGCTCTTCCACTATTAGCACTCGAAGCAATATGCTGCGCTGTTTTTGCTGAGAGGATAAGTTTTTTTATTACGTTTTCATTTTCGATGGTTGTGTTTATGATTATGCTTATGTGGGGATTGAACATAAATAGAAATAGTAAGTCGTTATTTCTGTATCTTGGGGTAGGTGGCGGACTATGGTCGTTATGTTTGATACTAATAGCAGTGGGTAGTAGCAAGTTAGATTTATTTTACGGTTGTGTATTATTTATAATAATGATGTTAATTAATATATCAACGGTTATATGTCTTGTAAAAATCAATGCAAGGAAGATTTTAAACGTAACGGGTAGTTGTGGAGATA
>Ga0302185_10000177_pt1 | contig 51089 bp, 43 predicted proteins | sample II_Bog_E1_1_FD_200231 | JGI IMG/M metagenome (GOLD analysis project Ga0302185, IMG submission 200231) | Peat permafrost microbial communities from Stordalen Mire near Abisko, Sweden - II_Bog_E1_2 | ecosystem: Environmental > Terrestrial > Soil > Wetlands > Peat | place: Sweden: Abisko... | reverse complement strand
CAATCAACCAATCAATCAATAGCCCAGTAGAGCCTATTCATATCAATATGAAATTACATGTTTATTGCTTGCTTTTTCATATTATTAAACAAGATGAACATCAATATATACTATTTTGGAGGAAGAGGAGATGTCTTTCAGAGACATAGAATTCATCACCAAATCAGAAACTTGCAGAGGTCGCTCGATTATAATGTCCGTCAAAGTTTTTCGCTGGAACGTTTAGATAGTAGTTGCCGCAAGACATAACCATTAAAATTGTCAAGGCGAAGCGACCGTAATCATGAATATACCAATTTAAGTAACAGTATGCAATCTCAAATCAGTAAATTTGATAAAAATTATTTGACTCCTACTAATAAAAAACAATAAAACGAAACTACGTCAGTATCAATCGATAATATAGTCAAACCTACAATCAAAATTATGTTTAAGAGAGTAGAGCAGGCCAAAAAGCAAAAGAAGGAGGATTGCAGCCACCCTTCCGAAAAAAATATAAAATAAAAGAGCATTCTCAAGATAGAAAGATCATCACGACCATCTCTCGGCTTTTCGTTAAAATCCAGCAAAACCTCGCAAAGTGACCTTTCACAACCCTCTTACTTAGGCTAGCTCTACAAAGTTCAACCTTTAGACCGTCTTTTTCTTTGTAATACCTGCCAATAATTTTTCCCCCTCATTGAAATTAAAAATCACCATAGTAGTTGCACTCCACCTTCCACCCAGGCTGACTTAATATTTCAATGGCAAAGGATAATAGATCTTATAAAAGAGATTAGCATCGTAGATAGTAATAAAAATGCCAATCTTCCTTAATTAGCCCACCTCATGTAGGAGTATGTGAGCCGTCAATACTTCGAAAAAGGTGAAAATGACATATTGTCCTCCAATGAACTCAGTCGTATCTTATCGTATAAATCCATAACGTCCCTGAAATTCCTCAACTCTGACGATCTCTTTCAAGTGATCTAGAGCCTTGGCGACCGTATCGAGGCGAGTGCTGCCCTCTCGGTAGGTTTTAGCATCAGCAAGTTATGTTGCTGACTTGATTGACTTGATGAGATATATTGAATGCTACTTTGATGCTACTTCATTTTTGTAGGGATGATTGTTGCTACTTGATAAATAAATAAAATCAAACATGGCCAGACCTATTCGCAATTTCGAAATAGCCTTCGAAAATCCCTATAAAAAAGAGATTGTTCGTGATGAAGTGCAGTCAAAAGCTGTGGATGCTAATTTCTGGCGATTATTTAGCCGCATCCCCAGAGCACTCTCCTTCTCCTATAAGCAAAAACCAGAGAAAACGGAGGAATCATTGCCCGCCAATCAGGAGGAGAGACTGATTGTCATCTCTTCTTTCAAAAATACTGAGTCGACTGATGCCTCCCCTCAAAAGCAATTTAACCTGAGAAATAATCTCGTTCGACGCTTCATTTCGGATGATGACATAAATCTCATACATAAGTTTATAAAAAAGGAACATAACAAATCATAGAGAGAGGAGGAGGGTGGAGAAATTGTCCAGAAGGATAGTGGCCATATGACAGAGTCGTTTAAGAAAGGAAGGGTTATTGATTTGGGAAAAAGGATTAATTTGTCAGGTGGTAGTCAAATGAAAACGCGACAAATTGGTAGCAAATAGCTCGTTAAAAAACGAAACCCTCCTGTGTCTGACTCTCAGTTAAAACTGCCCTAGCTGAAAGAATAAAAGCGATACCCAGTCCTTCAGCGTGATCCCTAATAGTTAAAACACGTAAAAGCTTAAAGTTACATTCTGCTCGAAAACCCCTCACAGCGAGTAATAGTTTCACATCACCAAAACATATCGCTATAGATAGCTAGCCTCACCAAAATAATGACTTTCTACGTGATTATACAGCTTGCAGCTGAGAGGAAAATTGAGCTATCAAAAGAGATCATTACAGTATCTCCTTAAGTTTATGATATTAGTGGTACCACGGCTGATCTAGGCGAAGGAGAGCAGTACACAGTCGAAGAAATGCTCTATGGGCTCATGCTACCCAGTGGCAATGATGCAGCCAATTAGCTCGCTTATTGGGCAAGTTCATTTTTTTGCGAATTAAACGACTATAAACTTCGACTGAAATCTTTTGTGGCGGAAATGAACAAACAAGCTAAGAAGTTAGAGATGAAAAATAGTCGTTTTGCTAATGCTCATGGATTACCAAATCAAGAGGCCAGATCAACAGCAGCGGACATGGCTAAACTTTGCTGCGCTTGCTTGAAAAACTAATTGTTTAGAAAAGTGGTCAAAACTGATAGTTTTAATACACAAGCCAAGTATAATGGCCAAAACAGGAATGTGTAATGGTCCAATACGAACAAACTGCTGAGACGAGAAGGTTTTACTGGATTAAAAACGGGAATAACCGTAACGGCAGGACCATGTTTAGCTTCTGTTTATACTTTTAGAGGGCAGGAGTACATTAGCGTGCTACTGAGAGCCCCAAAAATATCAGCTAGATTTAAATAGACTCGATTTTTGTTGCATTGGGCCCTGTCAAAAATTCATAAAAATCTTAGCTAATCTTAGAAATCAAGTCTTAAAAAATTGAAAAGGCACGACCCATAACTTGACAGTGATAACAGCGAGGACGAGCGCGAGTTTAAGTATAACTGTAAGAATCCTGGATAGTACAAAAAGCGTTGCCACATCCTCGATGAAGAACTGTGATTCTTAATGCTTCTTTTATTATAATATTTAGTATAACCCTATAAAAATCAGTCGCAGTCAGTCATCACTGAGGTTGTCCAAAATTTGACTGAACCTCGTGGAGTTTAATGACTAATGAAGCTCAGCGGATTCAAGCTCATTTACACAGTATGTTTAACATGTGCGTTGAGTAGATTGTCTTGGAGATCGTAGTGGATGAAATTGATCGCTGTTATTAAGGTTCAAAAAAGAGTGCAGATAGTAATTTTTATCGGCGCCTGCTAATTTTAGTGCTTGCTAGAGATATTCCAGCAGTTTGTTATGCAATACTTATGAATTGCGAATGTCTTTGCTGGGGAGAACAAGATCACATTCAAGCTCAACCGCACAGCTCATTCTTCTTTGCATTTCCTAAATTAGAGGAGAAATACTTGATGCAACTCATCGAAGTCCAGCATACTTTTTTTTATTGTTTGCTCATTATCACTTTGAATAACCTGGAAGCCGAACAATGTGATTAAATCTTGCCTTATAAGGGCTTTAGCTATGATCTATTTGCGTATTTTTATAGGTTTAATCGAGCGAAATCGACCTTTTGCTATTTGTTATTTTCCAAATCCTAAGAAATGGCATATTTTTTAATTTACATCAGTGATTTCCATCAACATTTCTGTGTTGCATAGTTTTCTCAAATAGTCTTGGATGATAAACTCTAACTCCTGCTCCCTTCCTTGCTCCTTGACTGCATCGAATAGATATGCCTTGGGCAGTGCAGGCAACTCGACATCTTTATCCCTCTGCTTTAGCTATTTCTTTAAAATATTATGATTGTCTTAAATATCTGTATATCTCTTGACCATATGTTGAGTCTCCCTACTGTAGGAAAGAATATTTTTGAAATAAAAGTATCTTTCATGGCAAATCAATAAAGATCTATAGCAAATGATCGAGCAAAATGTAGAGTTTTTATCCTCAGGCAGTCGAAGGCTAGTTATTGAGTCCATTTATTCATTTAAACATTTCTTTTTATTCATATGCAAATATTACTACACTTGATGTGCCTCAATTTTTAAAGCTTTGAATATTTTTAAGTTATAGCACCGTTTTTACTTGAAGACTCGCTACATAAATTCTTGCAGTGTTCTTACAAGCAGTCCTATATTCTTGTTATCGAACTATAGTTTTCCCTGTAGCATAAAATGCCCACAGACTACGTAGAAATGCTGAATTTATTTCAGTTTATAGAGATTGTTTGAAAGTAACTACACCTCCTCTGACTACAAACAAGAATCATTTAATAGTGGCAATAGAGGAGATTCTTTATTACGCAAGGAGTGTTCGCCTGTGGCTAATTGCTTATAGGATTTAGGACGAGCCAATTTTTCGAGAGTTACCCGAATTTTACCACTTTCCAAGCGGACTGTTGGCACAATATAGCGAAATCCATCCGATCCAATGAAGGAAGAGTTCTTTCTGACTCCTAGAGCTGTGATTCTTTCATTGAAATTGCGTTATCGTAATTTATCAATTTCCTTTTGTGTGAGTTAGATGAATTGAGGAAGACTCTGCTTTTTAATCATCCAATAGGCGAGTTGTATGCCACTATCAGCCACAAAAGAGCAAGCAATTATTAGATTGGCAACGTCGTTTTCCTAATTAAGTACATCTTTGAGAGTTAGAGCAAATCTAACGATGGACATCAGAGTGAGGTAAATGAAGTAGTAGATGTGATATTTGGTGTAAGGTTGCTCCTTCCTCAATTCCAGTCGTAATACTTTCAACTGGATGAGCAGTATTAATGAATCAATACATTCCCCTCCCCCTCCCTGTAAGATGTACTCATACCATGCTCGATCCGAATAGCTGTCGGTCAGTAAATTATAAATAATCAGTGTCAAGCTCAACAGCATATAGGTAACAGACAGTAAAATGCGTAGTTTGGGAACGTAATCTCAATATGAAAGTGAGCATACTTTTAAAGCGATCAGTCAGCGAAAACGATCGCAGGCGGTAGTATCGGTAAAAGAACAGTCCGAAAAAGAAGCAAATGATCACGAGGTTGCTGAGTTCAGCAACGAGCAGAGGCGTGGACGTCTATTTGTCGTACATATAGAAAGTATTAATAGTAGAATATTAACAGTTGGTGGCCAGTGAGGCTATTATTATTGGATAAGTTACGCATTATTACGCAATATTATGCAATATGATCAGTATCACATTTCATTATTTATTGTAGATCAAAATTTGTATTCGAAGAGAGTAAGGATTGGATTGTGAAGTGATGAGAATCGTAACAATAATGTTAAAATTATTTATATCATATTCACATCTCCCGAGCAAAGGTAGGATCACCATTACCCTAGGGATGCGCTTTTCGTTCGGTTTGAACTTGCAATCTTTGGTCTTGTATCTCCTCTCCCCTCCCTTCAAATGCATTAAGTATTTCCTCAGAGTGTTCTGATGGGGTTCTATTCAATATCCGACTCATTTTTTAGTTGTGGGTACGAACCACTTCATCTTTTTGGTGCAAGGCAGTCTCAAAACTCACCTCAATTCTGTAGAGAGTGCTAAACAGAGAATCAATGCAATTGTAAAAAGTTTAATCACCCTGAACCAATGGTAAAAGGCTAATGAGGTGATTAAAAACCTCATCGCTTAGCTGAGTGGGAGCTTCATAGTACCATTGTCTACGCTCATCGATATCTTGGACAATTTGATCATAGCTGAGAGCATTATTGCGACCTAATTTGTTGATTTACTCAGTTTGTGTCTGCCTACTCTCGAAATGACGTTCAATATACTCTCCCACACTCTCTTGAAGGCGCATCAAAGCCTCGAATCTATTTTTTCCCTTCTTTTCGCGATTAACTTCAAGCATCTGAGTGTAGTTTCCGCTTAATATAAAATCCTTTCCTGCGTTTAGCTATATCTGATTGCTTTCTTCCTCTTCCTCTTCATTTTATAGCGCATTCTTCATCAGCTTTCCCAATTAGTCCATCTACTGACACACCTCGATTATAGGCTAATATCCATTATCAATACTGAGTTGATCATAGAGCTGTCGTAGTTCCTATAAAAGTAGTAGCAATCCTTCAATAGTTGATTTATAATGCTGTCTTCGCCTGTAAGATTACAAATGATATATTTCTACAGCGTGATTAAGACCAGTGATTTCCCGCAAAAGATCGTTAGCATTCCTATCTGGAGATTCTTTCCCCAGCACTTCCTCTCTCTCCCTCTTTAATTGCTTATTACCTCCAATATATTTGATTTACTACCGAAGTTTATCAGTTTCCCCAAAATGTCGATCGTGTTCTTTAGCAATTTGACCCTACAAATGAGTTAGATATTCATCAATTTACATTCTTATTGCTGGTGGAAGTTCTGCATTAACAGATAAATTTTTTAGCAGATCGGTTAGCTCCGTGTCCAATCGATGCGACTCCTATTGCTGTTCACGGACATCGGACTCTTGTCGATTCAGTCTTTCTTATAACTCCTGTAGTCTTCCTATAAGATTTGACTCACTACTGTGATTATCGGATGATTGTTGGGATAAGTTAGCTCCTTCAAGCGGAGCTATTTGGGTAATTTCTCGCTCTATTTAATCAACAGCTTGCTATATATCGATTATCTTATCAATGCACGAGGTAAGCAATTATAAATAAGCTAAATCCTTGGTATTGATTGATGAACTGTTGTCCATTGGCTATTGCATTTTATCTACCTGTTCTAAGCTTTCCTGGCCGAGCTGCGACTTAGATTCATCAAGCTGTTTTTAGTACTCTCTCAATATCTCTCCCTGAAGATTGAAATCCATGGTCACAGCTTGCAATTTCTCCTCCAACTCTTTGTTAAGCGCTTCATATTCCGCTAACTCATACAATATCTCTTCACGACGTGGCGTTGATAATCTAAACGATTTCTATTCCATAGGGTGAAGATGCTCTTTTCGAAGGGATTACACTTGTGAAGTCAACATCTGCAGTTTTAGTTCTTTTTATAGACTCAGAGCTGAGGACAAACGCAGTTTGTAGAACACTGAACGTACAAGCTCATTTAGACAAGGATATGATTAAAGATTTTGCAAAATTTCCTCCTCATCCAACACCTGCGAAAAACGATCGGTCACGTCAATAATCTTTCGAATCTAAATTTCTATTTGCCTCTCCTTCTCCATGCTCTCTTCCAATTAATTAATCCGTTATTTGGAGTGCTCTAAACTTTGTTCTAAGATTTCTTTTCTTTCATACAACTGCTCTGACTCTTTTTGAAGTTTCTCTTCCGCCACGATCAGCCCTGATACTTTCTGATCAGTTTTCTTCAATCTATTAATGAGTTCAATCTTTTCCGCATCGTCTTCAGCCGACTTCTCCTAGAGTTATCTTACTTTCCATGATAGCTTTTCATTTTAAAGAGCCAGCTCGTCAAAGTAAAGTTGCTTTTATTCGTTTTCTCTTAGTAGGGACTATATTTCGGAGGGAAGGCTCTTCTCTTCTTCTACTTTTATGTATTCCTCTTTCTTTTGATTCTTCAGTTGGTTTGTCAAATTTTTAATTATTAGATTCTTCTACAAATCCCTCTCGTCGGATATATATAGGCGATAGAGAATAGACCTGATTAGTTCTTGGAGGTAAGGAAAATCTTCAAGCTAGTCAATTATTGCCTGTTAGGCCTCCTTGTTTTCAGTGAAGTGATTTGTCATATCAGTAAACTTGCGGATCGAATCCTTGAGCTTTTACTCTATAATTATACTGCTCCTCTTGCTAGCTTAAAAATAGAAGGCTGATTCTCCTGGTCTTTAGAATTAGTCTCCGATTTGTGAACCAAATTCCTCCATTACTTTCGATTTGGTATTTGTCTCTTCGATTAATGCTTAAAGTGCTTACAGCTTTATCTGCTTCTGCTTCATGTTGGCTTCCATTTCATCGTATTGGCTCTGCAAGCGGTTGGTCTCTGACTCCAGTTAAATTTTATCTTTGGCTTACTTTTGAATTTATATTTTCAATTGAAGATTAAGTCTTTAACTTTCCACCAAATGATGCTGTAGCTATTAGATAATTTGATTGCCATTTATGTTTTGACTGTTGCTTAAAAATTAGCGGAGCTATTCACGAAGATTAAGGTTCTACACTTTCAACTGTCTGTTTTACTACTCCCTCTTCTACAGCTACAGGTTTAACAATTAAATTTGCATCTACTTTTATAAAAGTAGATTGGATTGGTCATCTTTAAGATGTGATTACTTCATTGGCTCATCATGTTTCTAGCTGAGTCCATCCAGCACATTCTCCATGCGTGCTTTGCTCTTCCGTAATTCTTCTGCATCTCGACTGATATCGTTTAAAATCCTCAGCTCTGATATCTCTTGATCTTTGCTCTCATGTAAGGACTCAAGATAGGCAAGTTTAGAGTGTAGTTTAGCTAAATCTGACTCCATAAGTTCTTTATCATTTTTTAAAGAGTCAATCTCAGGCTTCAGTGTTTCATTAAGAATCTATAGTTTGCTTGAATGCTGTTTGAGGTCTATGACTTCGCTGATAAGCATGTTAACTGAATTTTTTAGGTCTTAATTTTAGCTAATTAGGCTAATGCGTTCTTCCTCCAAATCAGTAATGTGATTTGCTGGATACTATAGTTTAGGATTAAAGCTATAAAGCAAAGATTTCTTATTGTTTTCTTCAGTCTTTTTAATTGCTTATTGTAGTTGTGCTCTTAAATCTTAGCTCTATCTAGAAAGCGCCTTCACCTGATTTTAAAGTTCCAATTGAGTATCCTTCATTCTGACCAATTTGGTATCAAGATCATTGTGAACATATTCATAATCTTTGATAATTTGTTCATAGTTTTATTTTTATTATAATTGCCGAGCTTTATCGGCTTGTAGTTATTTCAGAACAGCTTATAATTACCGTACATCTCTTGTTGCAGCCTTAATTAGCTATGGTTCTTCAAGCTATTTGCAGTGTAATTTGAACCTCAATTCTTAATTCTCGTTTTTCATCTATTCAGATGCCTTGAGCAGTGATACTTTATCTGCATCAATTATTACAACCTTATCCTTTAATTGACTAATCTCCTAACGCAGTATTTCAGCTTGTTTATTCAATACATCAACAGCATTGGCTACACTTTATTTTTATTCCTACAATTCAGTGATGTATTTCTAAGCCTATAGCAACTTAACTGAAAAGAATTCATGGATATCTTAATCTTCAACTGGCCTTTTAACCATTTTAGGGCTGCTCTCTTAACTTAGAGCATATTCGAATTGTTCTCCTAGTTTATCTCTTTTTTCATAGGCTAGTTCATTTTTCAGTTGAGTTATAACCTCCTAGAGTAATTTGACTTTGTTAAGGTTTATCTCATTCTCCTCAGCAAGATTTCCATTTTAATTTTACAGCTCCTTTATAATACTGCTCATTTGATCATTGTAATACCTTTGCAGTTGCCCTTGCTTTTATCTTTTGTCCTTTTAGGTGTCAAATTTTTATATCGTTTAAAGCCCTTATTTATTATTTTAAATCATATACTGCTCTAACTAAAGATGTAGTTCATCAATTTGCTTCTGCATGGAACTCACCAGCTGTTGGTTGCTTTCCTTTTATCTTTAATTTGTATTTTTCAACTATTCTATCTATTTTAACAGTAATTCATTGCCAAGAGTAGTAGTGACAAGCTTGTCATTAAGGCGAGCCACCTCAACACTTAAGGAAGCAACTCTATCTTGAAGCGATTGTATTGCCAATCGAATAGTATCGTTTTCCTCCTGTAATTATAAAACATAATTTTAGGCCTAATGGAGTTTACTCTTAAAAAACTAAATCGGTTCATCGGCCTATTCCTAAGTAATAGTCGGTAACTTGGTGCGACCAGCATTTTTCTTTATATTTTGAAGTTAAATTTATAATTATGCCAGCTGTTCCTCTGCAAATAGTTTATCCATTTGTATCTGCTGTTTCAAACCCTGAGTTTAATTTAATTCATTTGTCAGGTAGTCGATATCATTCTTATGATTTTAGCGTTCGTACGCCAGCTAACTTTCTAACTGTTCAACGACCTCTTTGAAGGAAGAAATCTCCTGGTTAACTTCAATAGAACGAGAATCACTAAAGTTGGAAATTTATTTTCTCAAGACTTAATTTTGATATGATTTTTCCTCTATTTCACTGAGCAATGACATGCTATTTCTATCAGATTTAACGATTTTGTCTTTTAAGTTGGCGATTTCGGTGCTCAAAGATGTGATATTTTAACTTAAACTCTGAATTTGCATTATTAGATCGTCATTTTATTTTTGCAATCCCGTAATAAATTCTTCAGCCTCGAACAACTTCTCTTTAAAGAATTATATTTCTCTTTCCTTTTATTGGATACAGTCATCTTTGGCAATTAGTGATTATTTTAATGAACTATCGATAGAGTCACTCTATTGAACTTTTATTTCTAGGAGTGACAGTTATTTTTTGTAATGATCCACTTCGGTTTAAATCATTTCTATCTTTCGATTGATAGATTCTATACGCTCTTCTAACTCCTGAATAATACGAATCTTATTGCTATTTTTTAATTCAGTAGTAGCCTTCTCCTCTAATAAATGATTGTTACTGATCAATAGTTAGCTTATTTGATTTTTCAGTAAACTTATCAATTATATTTATTTTCCTGTGATTTATAGGCCTTCAGTATTGGGCTCCACTGATGGTTCCTTTATACTTTCAATTTAAAGAATGTACTCCTCAGCCTCTCTTAATTTTTATTTAAAAAAGTTGAGTTCAGTGGTAAGGGATCCTATTTTTTGATCTGCTGCTATTGACAGTTAAATAAGGACTTCTTTCTCCTTTTCATTTTCTTTGAGTTTACTTTATAATACAACTATTGCATTTTGATGGCGCTAAGACTCAGATATTCTCAATTGATTGATATTGTCACGTTCTATCTGAACTGTTTGGGCAGAAACCAATTTAACCTTCATCAGTTATAACTATTCTTTCGCCAATCTCAGTTACTGTTCTGAACTATTTTTCAATTATTCTATGGTTCGATCTAATAACTAATTTTTTAATTGTAGATCTGTAATCTAATTTTGCATCTACATATTCTCAGCGATGAGTATGTCTTTATCGCTATCTGAATTTATTAATTTCTAATTCAGTTTCGCGATTTCTTCATTCAGTTTTAAAGTGCTTTGTTGGAGATATAAGAAGGCATTGCTGACTTCGCTATTTTCTTGCTACATTTAAGAAATGTAGTCTTCAGCTTCCTCCAGTTTACTTCTGAAAAATTAAGCGCTTCCATTTGGATAGGACTTTCTTTCTTTCTTTATCAGCGATTGTTGCATATTGCTGATGATACTTTCTTTTTCTCTGATTATTTACTCAAATATTTCTTTTTGCTTTTGCAAACTATTGCCAGCATCACTTTGGCTGGTTGTTTCTTGCGATTGCCTGCTTTTTGTGTTGATATTTTGTTGTTGTTTGAAGGTCTGTTTCTATTTTTAAAGACTATCAATATAAATTTCAGCCTATCTGAGCTCATTTTGAAGTTAAGAGATCTTGTTTACGTTTTCAATCAGCAAGTTTTATGAATAGTTCGCTCTTTATTCGCTTTACCTTTTATCCCTTTCAAGTCTGGATAGTTTTGCTTCAGCATCTTTAAATTGAAACTCTATCTAATTTTTGTCCAACTGCAACCTTTAAATTGATTGCTACGCGTTAATCAATTAAAATTTGATATTTTCCCATGAATTATATATTTCAGCTCGTTCTTGCGTTAATTGTTTTACTCTTTTTTCGCTTTATAAGATAATCTAATTCTTTTATTCTTAAAGTTGTGACTTGGCGCTTAGATATTTTTCAGCATCATCCAGTTTATCCTTGAGTGAAACGATTTGAGTAAAAGATTCGGTTACTTGTTTCTTATATTACTAACATTGAGTTTCTGTCTTTTTGTTGTCAGATTATAAACCAATAATCTGCTTTTATTGTTAGGATACTGTTAGTTTGTAAACTTATAGATTTTGTTGTAGATTTGTTAAAATAGCTGTATCTCTCACTGCATCTGAGGAAGTACTCGCTTTCTTTCTCTCTATAATATTTTAGTTCTCCATTTGGCTGATATATCTTTCCGCCTCATCCAACTTGGTCTTAAAAAAATCAAGAGATATTTGTAGTTTTTAAACTATTTGTTGAGCCTACATTATCTTTTATTCATCCAACGTTTTATTTTATTTGAGAGTGGCAATTTATATTTCCATCTTTCTCAATTGAGATCTATCAACAGCCAAGCTGTCTTAAATTAAAACATTCCTCTCCTTCACTGCCGTAAATTAAATATCAATGTCTTCCTTCTCTCGATCCATCGAAATGATTTGTTGTTCTAATTCTTTAACTTTTAGAAGATATTCACTACCATTTCGTTCCAGTTGTTTAATCAACAAATTATTTTACTCGAGTGCTATTTAGGAAATACTCTTCTCTTTCTATAATCTACGAATTTAGTTATCTTTAACAATTATCTGCTATTTTAAGCCTGCATTTTATCCTTTCAAGTAGTCAATTGTAGAATTATCAGTTGGTAGGATAGACATTTGGTTTCGCTCAGTGCTAGTTTTCTACAGATGAAAAATATAATCTTCTGCCTAGCCTAGCTTGCTCTGTAAGAAGACTATCTCTTTGTTGGCATCTTTTAGTCTATTAACCGCCTCAGCAACTTGAACTTCAGCTAACCTTTCTTTTTACGCAACGCTTTTTAATTTGTTTTCACTCTGATAAATCTATTGCTTCAAAGCTCGAGAAGTCTATTAATATTTGCCCATTTATTCATTGATATCTTTTATCTTTCTATCAAACTGCAATTTATCAGCTTTTAAATTCAAAATTTATATCTAATTTTGAGTCAGATGATTTTATCTTGGAGTTAAGGCTCCCATCCCTTAACTCACTAATCTTTTAGGCCTTGACAACCTGTCGATAAATTATTGTGCTTCTCTGAGTTTGGTTTTAAAATAGTTAGCCTCTGTGGTAACTTTGTCAACAAGCTCTTGAAGATCACGAATTTTAGTTATGATAGAAGGAGATGATAAGGCAGCAGGGCCCATCTATTTTCTAAGTTACGAAATCTTAGTATTGAGAGTGAAAATGGTCTCTTCTAAGGTTTGCGAAATTTGACTGTATTTTAATTAGATTCGTACTTTTTATTCCTATACTAACTTGATTTGTTTATCATAATACTATGTTTTCCTTTCAAGATTTTTGACTTTTTATGCTAATTGCCTATTTTGATGATCTCTTTATTCAATCTGTCCATTGAGATCTTTGTTGTCATCCAATAGCTTCCTTATTTAGGCGTTAAGTTTCTATATTTACTGCTTTAGTGCTGAATTTTAGTTCATCAGCAGAAAATCAGTCACATTTGCCTCAATATGCGCTTTTCTTCGACCACTCTACAGTTCCATGAGATAAGTCTCAGCTTACTACAGCTTATTTTTGAAGAATTATCTTTAATTTTTTGTCTGAATCTCTTGTTGCAAGCTCTAGTTTAATTTCTGCTGGATGATATTCTTTTAATTTTCCATTTTATTTAAAGATTGCTCCATATTTCTAATGTATTTTTTGATTTATTCTTCTCGGTGAGTAACCTCTTCTTGGAAGTGTTTTTGCAGATCCAATATTTGCTGCCTCAAAGATGCATTATCATTGCTTACTAATATGGTGCATTCAATTTATTTCTTTAAAGATTAGTTTTCTATTACTAACTCATCTTTTACTCTTTGAATCAGTATCATATCATTTTGACATTATTTGTTCTGTTGAATCACTAGTTTCAGCTATCTTTCAATCGATTAGATGGACTGTGTCTCCTTGAGCGAATTGTTTTATAGTTGATTTGCGCTAAGTGCGAGCTGACTAATTAATTTTTCTCTTTAAGTCATTAATTAGCCAATAGATTGTTGAGATTAAATCAATTTTGATTTATAGAAATTGGTTTGTTCTAATATTTCCTATTACTTTGTTTGCCATTATCTGACAGACAATTCGAACATCTTTCTCTCTTCCTCTCTCTATCCGTCCAAAAGTTAAACTTGCTCTCGAAACCGTATCTCTTCATTTCGAATATACATATCCATTTTTGCCAGCTTTTCATCACAATCTTTTATTACAGCACTGATTTCAGCATTTCTACTTAGTTCCTCCTGCAAATCTCTATTTTATTGTTAAATCTTCTGAGAGTATTCCTCAAGAAAAGCCAATCTCTAAACGAGAGTTGATCTTTAATGAGCGATTTCATTATTTTAATGAATTATTTAAGCCGAATGCTTCACTATTTCGTCATTTTCAGCCATTTGGGCTGTAAGATAGGCGATTTACTCCCTCAAATTTTGGTCGTTCAGCTGCAGTTCTCTAATCTAATTTTTTAATACGATAACTTCTCCTTCATTAAGTTTCTAACCAATACGATCAATATACTCCAATTTTCGAGCCACTTATTAGCCTTCTGGAGTCTTATCAATTTAATGATCCTTCCCTGCAACATCCCTTTGCAACAGTCTTATGCTTTCATTGATGGACTGACTCAGAGTGAGAGACATGGGAGAATAATTATCTCTTTAGGATTACTGAAATTCTTTATCTTTGAGAGCAGACTTGAGTTGTTAATTTTAGTGCCAAACTTCCCTTAACCTCGCCTATCGTTCTTCAACCTGATATTTCAAATTTGCCTATTCTGTTCTTCTCTTAACGAGTTCCTGATGTTCTTCCTATCTCTTGTGACTAATATTTGATAACTAGTCGCTTGTATATTTCCATTATTGCTGCAATCGACCTATCTATTGAGTCAAAGTCTAATTATTCCAATTAGCTTGAGCCAGTTAATCCTTAAGCGTCGAGAATTGCTGATAAATGTCTTAATTTTGCAGTTTCTGTTCCTGCAGAGATTGCTCTAACATTGCAATATTTTTTTTTATAGATGCCTAATTCGTAGTCAGCTATGTATTTCGTTATTGTAGGTTTTAAACTTATCGTTATGCTCTTGAGAGCTGATTTAAAAGCTCCTAAGATTGTGATTAAATAATCTCCTGTTTTTCGATAGTTAATGCTTGTTGAGAGAGCTGCCTCATGATTTATTTATTGTCCTTTTGCACATCAAGCCGAGTTTGAATTTCCACCTCTAGTTTTTAGTTAAGGTTGCTTACTTTTTTATCATAGCTTTCCACTATATAATTCATGTCTCGACAATGTTGATTTCGCTATATTTCTGCTTGCTATACTTGCTTTAATGCCTCCTATCGCTGGTTCTATAATATAGATACTGTTTATTGATGAGATATCACCATATTACCGATCTGCATCTCTAAGGCTTTCTCTCGCTCAATTTGATTGGCTATGAACGCTTCGGCATTTTTTAAATTGTAATTAACTTCTTGGTTTTAATTGATCAAGTTCATGTTCTCATTTTTGATATTCAAAATGGTTCTTTCAAGTTACCTGCCTTCTCTCTCATTAGAAAGCTCTTCTTGGTTCAAATTATATTATAATTCTTCTATTCTTTTGCGTGCCACATTTAGTTATCCCCTTAAATTGGTATTTTATTGTGTGAGCTATGACTTGGCACCTTATTTGTCCTTTTGATCGTTATCAAAGAGATCACCCCTTTTTTCATTATTGGGCAAGCCCTTACTTTGAATTTCTGTTATTAGCTGCTCGTATTCATATATCTTGCGACGCATATCTTCTCGTTCGGCCTCCAGCAGTTAAATTTTAATGGTGGAAGGAGTTTGTGCTTCTTTAAAATGATCTTCCCTGTCAGCATTGGATTCATGAATAAAGATCATCTCCTTAATTCTGCTATCCAAGCTTTCGTTTTCGTTGGTCAGCTGTCTGATCGTTTAATTGTTCTCCTCAAGTGTCTTCTTCAAGGTATTCTCAATATAATACTGTGACTTCTATAATTGCTAATGTAAATGGCCGATTGACAAGTCTTTTTGGCCTAACTCAAGAATCAAGTCTTCATTTTTATTGATTTATAATTTTAATTGGGCATACATTCGCTAATTCTTGAGAACTAGTTCCTCGTTAGCAGGATTGACGATGATTTGGCTCTGTCGAAGTTTTTATATTTCCCGTTCCAGCTATTAAATCTTTTGCTTGTAAGTGGATTACTCGTCTTCATAGTGATCTATTTTTTCGATGATATCAGAATATTAATCGCTCAACCTTCTAAAATGACTATCTTTTTCTATGAGTTTAGCCTCCAATTAGTTGGTTTCAATTGTCTTCTCAGTGAATTTAGTATGCAGATCTTGTATTTTATTTTAGAGTTCTTCCATCATGCTTTCCAGCTCAATCTGCTCTCTCTTTGATACGATGGATCGGCCACCTTGATATCCTTCTAAATGGTAATTGATATCTTCAATGCGATTAATGAGATAATTAAACTCCTGTTCCTGCTGCATTAGCTTCTGACATTCCTCGGTATATTCTAAAAGAATTCTTTCTTTATCGGAGTTAAGAATGTTATAAGATTGCATCAGCTGATTATTTTTTTCTATATTCTGAGCATCTTTCTCCTTAAACTTGGATAACCTTTTGCTTAGTTCAACATTTTCCTTTTCAATTTTGCGCATCTCCTTTTCGCTTTGCCTTAACTGCTATTCCATCCTCTGTATCCTCTCACTCAAGTCGACTCTAAAACGTTTATTTTTTTATATTTCTTCGTCTTTGATTTTCAACTCATTCTGATATCGTTCTGCCTCTTTTTGCAATTGTTGCTGAAGTCCATTTAGCTTTAACTGAAGCTAAATGCATTTTTGACAGGGCAAGGCAGAAGAAGGACTTATAGCTTTTCTTTGGTCGTGTTGTTCTTTAATAGCACGCTATTGCAAACTTCGAATGCGATCGTTTTATGATATTAACACTTCAATATCCTTTTCCAATTTGATTATGACTTGTTTAGCAGAGTTGTCCTTCTCTTATATCATAAGCCTTAGCTGCTCGCTCTCTTGTCGATAGTAGATAAGCTAACTTTTCAGTTGATTCATGATTTCGTCTACCTCCTCGGGCACCTCAACAGCCTGTCTTTTATTCTGCGCGCTGGTAAAAGCATGAGGTGTTTGCGTGAAATAAACTGCATTTGATTTATGAGGGCGTGCTTGTTTAATTCCCGAATTGTATTAAAAGTTGGTGGGCGCACTAGGTTTATTAACAGGCGAGGTGCCATAGCTAGCATGCCTCCCCACTCCAATCGGAGGATCAAGTTTATGTCTTAAATCACTAATATCCTTTCTTATCTTAAAGTCCTTGTCAGCCACAAAGGCCATGGTGTTTCCTAAATGTATCCAATCGTACTGATGGGCGTTTCTGCTGCCTGAATCTGTTTGATAAACTAATTTGGTTTGAATTGCTACTGCATCCTTACTAAAATTTATTATTGCATGCAAACCTTCAATAAATGTGTAGCGAATTAGGAATTCAAAATAAAATTGAAATAAAACAAAAAGATAATTTGGATTTAGTGCAGTAGGATAAAAACGTTGATATAGAAGTTTACCAAACTGAAAGCCATTTATAAAATTCATCATTTGCTATTCACTCTTAAAACCTAATTATGTTTCTCAACTAACAATTAATATCTTATTGCATAGATTTATCGCTTACGGGGAACTGTTTATCTACCGTTTACTCATAATGGAACTCCAGCTGCTAATTCGATAGTGATACTTTGATTATTTGAGAATTTAAATCGATACAAATCAGTCTCATCTCGTTCTGGTGAAGCCAATGATCTCTCCAGATTCACGGAAGCACTTCCTGCACAGCAACAAGTCGTATTTGCGAATGAGTCCGATTTGACATTTGCATCTGCGGCACTCGCGGCTGTCCTTGCCGAATTTACGAGAGTGAGTTCTCCAGAGTAGGTTGGGCATTTGTGGTGGAAATTAAATAATATTTAATATAATATTTGCAAGATAAATGAATTATCGACCCACAATTACTCCTCACGAAAGGTAACATTTTCTATTGCAGTAATCTGACATTATCGCTTAATTATAGCTAAACTTCCTATATTTGGAATTATTGAATTCTAAATTTTAACTCTTTTGACTAATTTGAAATTATTAAGAAATCAGACTTTATATAGTATAAGATTGAATTGTTAAATTTAATTTCGAATATGCTTAAAAAAGACAGTCATTAACTATCACAAACTCCAACATGAGATATATTGCGGTCATCAAGGAGACCCTCAAACATGTTAAAAATATTAAAAAGTGAAGAAGAAAGTGGTATTTTTTATAGCTATCGAAGATGAATTAAAAGAGAAGACTCTTAACTGCAGAGTCCATTAAGGACAAGTTTCTTTAACTAGTATAATTATCCATTTTTTTTAGTGTGTTTATTTCTTTTTTCTTTTACTTCTGCGTATTTTGCAGTAGGATTCTCTTTTAGTTCCAAATATTCCTCAAGATCAAGTTTCTTATCAATGAATTAATCTCGAAGATATTCGCTTTGACCCACAAAGGAAGAATGTGCCAACTAGTTAGCCTACTCCATCTTTTAGACATTATTTAGTGTCTTTTGGCCCAACTTGTTAGTAACAAACTCAATAGACAGCTGGTAGCAGCGTTTATAGTGATAGCTGAAATCAACAGCTTTCCTTCTAGGTACATCTTTGACATTGGCTAGGTTTTATTCAGTATAGCCTTTTGAGTGCACTCTAAATGTAGGCATGTCGAATTTTTCTAAATATTGTAGTATGCACGCAAATTAACTGACTTGATGGGATCTAGCAACAATTGCCAAAAAGGGATCTGCGCTCATTTGAAATAATTCTTGTGTATTGACATCAATACCGAGTAGCCAATACTTGTGGCTAGGATGAGAGTGATACCACCCCATAATATTATAAATGCCAATTATGGTTGTTCACTCAGCATATGCTAAGCTGAAAGCTATATACCAAACGTTTCATCCTCTGCAGTCACTTTACTTTGGTCTCTAAAAATTAGACAGGCAGGCAGATTATATCTGTTACCACAAAGACTTTCTTGTCCATTTTTTCGTTATAGGATCCTATCTAATGAAGCAAGTACTTATGAGCAAGCCCATAACTTCTCTTGGTGGATCGCAATGAGTGCCAAAATGCGCATGATCTAGCTTTTATTGACAACTGTGACATTGACCTATACGTATTGAAATATTTGATTTACTTCCTGCCTCTCAATCTAATGCGATCAATCTTGCTCAGCTAGAGATCGGCAATAAGTATTTCTTTTGGTCTAATTTATTTGTTCTGATATTTAATAGCTAAATGAAATGTGATTTAATGATAATTAACTACAATTTTTTTATTATGCAATTGGTTACTTATATTTTATTTTTTATTGATAGATTATAGTGATTTTATTAATAATCTGTCAATATATGCATTTTTTATACCCTACCACTGAGAGTTATTTATTTTAAATGGCTGAAATATTTTCAGCCTTAACAACACAGACTACTTCAGTTTATACATGTTTTCTTTGATTTATAATTAAAATCATTCATTTTGACACCTGTTTATTAGAAGCATACAGCCATTATCAATCATTAGTGAGACTATATGTGTTATTAGAATTATAACCTATGAATCTGAGATAACCAACTCCAGAAATTAAAAGGACTATTGCCGAATTGGTTAACATCATTTAAAAGCAAGGCCTACAATCTTAGCCAAATCAGGATGCTGTCATCTAAAAATATATATTGGGCTAAATTATCCCCTTGATTGGTCAAGAAGAATCAGTGCTCAACATCGTCAAGGAAATGCTCACTGATCCAGATATAGACAGTCCGCACAAGTATATTGTTTTGATGTATCTCTCCCTTGTCGAAATTACTGAAGAAAAGGTTTCAGATCTATTTAAATTTTACTATGAGCTCACCAGTCATGCTCTCAAAGAGCTAAAATAGAGAAATAATAAGGAAAATCAACATTTTTGGTAGGTCCTTTTCGAAAAGATATACCAGTATGGAATGCTACTCCTGATTGGTAGCAAATCAGTGTTACTTAGTGTTTAAAGTTTGGGAATGAGGGTCAACACTCAAATGCTTTCAGACAAGGCCAAATAAATGAGATTAAGCAGATTAGTCAAAATTTATAACTCAATGCTCTGCATTCCTGAGAAATATCTCAGTTTGAAGCAAACTTTGTACTTCACTCTCATCTTTACGAGATGGTAACTTCATCAGAGTGACACTTCAATTCCGTCTTTCTTCGCTCGTTTCATGGTAAAAACTCAAAAAAAACTAATTCGCAAATTAAAAAGCTATCCCTCTTCCGTTTTCAACCAGGAGCACATTCTCAACCTCATAAAGATTATCCTTGGAGGAGACGAGCTTATCTTTTCCTTTTTTCTTCAGATTAAATACTCGTACGAAGCCATAAAGATGAATAGCAACTCTTCTTTTAAAACATAGAAGGCAGTCTTTGAAGCTATACGAAAATGTCCCGTGGAGAGGGAAGGTAGGCACCTGTTTAATTTTATTATCGAGCTGTTGATAAACTTTCGCGAGGAGCAGGCTGTCGCTAATCTTGAAAGATAATCGATTATTTATGTCTGCCTTAAATTTTTATCAGGAAAATATGATAATAATTAAGGTCTGTTCATAGTCCTAGCGAAAGGATTGCTGCAATAAAAAAACGAAGTTATATCGCAAATATCCTTTCGTTTTATACGAGAGGAGGCTTTGCAATATCTAACAGTCCATAAAGTAAAGCTTCTCCTCAATTTGTTCAATAATTAAAACTGGCAGAGACTTCTTAAAAATAGCGAACTTAATTAATCTATTATCCTGAACAGATTGGAAAGAGTTATTGCTCTGTTGGTGGGCATGGCAAGGCGATACAGCTAAAACTCCTTGGTTATACAGTGCTAATCCAATAAGTATGGAATTTCGATCAAAAACGCGAAGAACGTGAAATCAATAGTTCTTGTCGTATCTTTTGATGGGGTTGGCCTGCTTAATGAGAGTGATAGGAACGATATGCAAGTCGTTAAAGTGTATTTAAGCAAAGATTTTTTTTATTAGATCACAATCACCTTTGCAGAGATAGCTTAAATTTTGATAACTGAAGGCTCCCAAGCAAAAGAGAGAGTAGCTGTGTTAACCATTACAAATAATAAAAAATAACTGGTTAGATAGCGTAAGCAATATTTGAGATATGGTGAAGGGTGTTTCTAATCATTGCTAACTATCTCTTTCGTGAGTAAATAGCTTAAAAGAATAGCTTTTTGTATCGATGGAGCGTATTATGAATTTTAACATCAGAAAAAGCCGTAAATTATTGGAATTGAGTTGGGCAATATGATGGGATCTATCAGATCATTTTATGCTATGAAAACAGAAACTGACCTGATAACATTTCATAAAGATTGGTGCGAGTGGGATAGAAAAACAAAATTTGTGGTTTAGAACCTTGGAACACAGAACATCGCATATAAACTTAACTCAAGATAAGAACCTATAATAGTAGATACTAATTCTAGTTCAGCATTTTCATTTTTTCAAAGTAAAACAGAGTTCAAGTTTAATGGAATTGCAGTCAAAAATATCACTTTTATGGATGTCCTTCTCCAATTGGGGGGACTTTAGACCATTTTTTTCATTATGGAGAGATTTAGTAAAAGTCTGCTTCATTTTAAACATTGCAAGGAGAAAATAAACGTGGTTTTGGCTGATTTCTTTAATTTTCTGAGAGTCAGCGCCATTCTTGACGACACCATGTTCTTTCTTTAAGATATCCTTCACTGTTTTCAATACCTGAATGAATTTTTATTTTTGCTGGTCAAGAGGAATAAGATGGTGAGGGATAGTCAAAATTCAACTCTTTTGTTAAGCATCTTCGAATTACTGATTTATTTTAGAAAGGGAAGACTAAAAAATAAAAGCATTTCGACGAATTTAAAACATAAAATGACTCAAATTGAGGTGACCCTTGTCCTCAAAACATTAACTAATTTTGAAATTTGGTCAAACTGCTCGATCTCTCTGCAGTAGTTTGTGCTTTCTCAAATAGAACTGTTCATTCGCGAGTAAATTCACATCTCAACCTTTATCCTAAAAGATCTTCACAAATAGCTGCTATCCAACGTCATCCTGTTTTCAACATCGGATGGTCCTCTTTCTAACCATTCCCAAATTCATCTTAAACTGATTGAGCTATGCACTCTCTTGTATGATAAATCCAAGAGACATGTGCTTTTCCCAGAATAACTTAAATAAATAGCTGAAAACTATAATTTAGCCTACTAACCCTTTATTTAAAGAGATACAACTACCTGTCTTTCCTTGATTCAAGCATTGTTGAAAAACAAAGAAGATCGAAGTTTTTCAGATTCTTAAAAAAACGCCTTTTAAACCTTAATCAAATATTTAATTACGAATTTTATTGCAAATCAAAAGAATTTCATTGAGACAAAAAAAGTTTGGAACCCCATTGCCTTTACTTTTTGTAACATAATTAAGCTGATGCATGGATGGAATAATTATATTGCTTGGCATTGTTTATTAGTGATAATAAACCTGGCAGCGATGGAAGAATCCTTAGATATTTGGATTATGAGATGTCTTGATAATATTATCAGCCACGAGGAATCAACATTTACTGAATGCTTTAGACTCTTGTGTTTATTGATTGATAAATACCAGTTCCAGTCCCCAAGAAAGCGTACTATTATCAGTACATTTTTACAGTCACTTCCCCATAAATTACAGGAAAAAATAGATTCGCTGGATGATGCTATAGCATTTAAATAAATTCTATCGACTCTAACAGTTCAAAATCTCTACTATCTGACTACTTATTCATAGTTTTAGCTGTTGTTTGTTTCCATTAAAACATTCTTTTTTAAATAATTTTGTTATCTCAATAAATTCAATTGTCCCATTTTCAAATAATCTGAAAGCACTATTGATTAGATTATAAATTAAAAATAAAAATATGTTGGTGAAAGTGAATCATCACCAATTGGCAATGTTCGAATTAAGCTTAAAATTTGGATTTTTGTCAATGAAAATACGATTGAACATTTGTACAAAGAAGCAAAGATAAACAACATGAACAAAGACTTTGTCAAAATGATCATTATAAACATGTATGAAGTGCAGCCCTAACATAGACTTGCCACCCTTTCATTAGAATAACTACTTCTTTAGCTACCATAAGTCAAATAACTAGCAAAAAAGACCTTTCTACCTTAAGATAATAAATATGCCAAACATGGACTAGTACCTGCTTTGGCTTTAATCTAGCATTGCAAATGTTGGCCAGTTCTGTACTTCTTGTTAAGAAATCAACTAATTACCACTGATTTCGATCTGACTATTCCTTTGGATTCTAAAACAACTCATAGCAATGGCCTCATCGGAGGAACTTTGGGGTATTATTTGGCTTTTCCATCTTCGCCAATTGAACTCTATGCTATTTTCATAACTATCCTTTACAAGCAGCTCTCAAACAATATATCCCTACTCACAACGCAAGCAAGCATTGCTATTTTCCAATACTGCATTGAATATCTTTTTTAAAAGGTCAAAGTTAGATAGAACGGGAATCAATAAACGGTATATCCGAAGTAAGTCTGCAATAATATCGAAATACTAATAGTTCTTCTAAAATAAGTAGTGAAATCGTTAAATTTGAGATTTATTATCAGGGTTGCAGCTATCAACAAGGACTTATAAAAACTAATCGGAAGAGTCAATACAAAAAAAGGGGATAATGGTGATTATAAAAATATAAAAAAGGAGGAAATTATATAAAATTTAGGAAGAGCCACCACCAAGATGCAAATCGCATTGGAATAGGACAAGGTCGATCGAGACATCACCATTTTTATCCAAAATATCTTGGATAAATTGACACTCATTAGTGATCACGAAAAACAAGATATGATTATGGAAGAGGTTAACATAATGATAGAGTAAGTGGGAATCAAACAGCAGAATTATTCGTAACAACAGCTTAGAAAGCTTAGCATGGTCGGAATAAGATTTTTTCAGGTCGCACGCGATTTCTGCCTTTCAAAACATTATTAGACTATCTTCGTAAATAAAAAAGGCAATAAAAACTAGGATAAACTGTCAGAAATATCCAACAGAGATCTCTAACTCTTTAATGATTACATTTCCTCTCTAACATAAAAATTTGATGGTATTTTGCTGAATCTCAGCGAGAGGGGATTATAGTCAGAGCAGAAATGGTAAAATTTGATGATTACGAATGAACATTGGTTCTAATTGCAGGAGGATGTGGATGATGTAACTACCAAGTTTTATGAGGTTGATTAAAAGGAAATCGGCCCCTATGGTTTTTACCATCTCAATATTCGCCCTGTGAGAACAGATCATGAAAAGCTGCCTTATCCCCGACGCCAAGAGTACCTTTAAATGATGACAAAGAAGAAGGAGGAAAAATATGAGCCTCCTTTATTTTCTTCAAGATTGACTATCGAAGATGTTAGTTCGAACATGTTCTTGATGCTCTCAGAATCGACCAACATCAAGGAAAAGACAATTCGTTCACGATAAAATTCACTTGAGGCCGAACTTAAAAAAAAATCTCAAGACACCAAATTCTACTGTTAATTAGTCACAAAAAGAGGAACTTATGCAGGAACTTTAAACAAAAGGAAAGCCAATCTCGAATTCACTTTCATTGGGCATATCAATCTACCACCAGAGAGAGTGTATCAAATGTCAACAAAGTGCCATAAAATAGAGTCATTGCTGGATTGGTAGGAGAAAGAGTTTAAACATATGAAAATTCCACTTAAAGGGTGCAGAATCTTTACAAGAAGGTACATTCTTAGACATACTGCTTTTTAAATTTTTAATCCCGCCAAGCACAGAACTTACTTCTTTAATCTTTTTGAAAAACAGATGCTTACTAGCTTTTTAAGCGATATTAAAAGCGATGATATGGAGGTGATTGAAGACAGAGTAGAGGCTTTTAAGAAGGCTCAGTTTACTGAAAAATGGCAAAAAGGATAAATCAGTAACTTTTAATATCTCAGTCTTGTTAACCAATACTCAGGGAGAACTTTTAATGATCTAGCTCAATATCCCGTGATGCCTTGGGTGATTTCCAACTTTGAGGGCAAGAATAACTTTAAATAGACCAATCGAGAGTTTTATAAGGCCACTTCTAATTTAAGGGACTTGTCCCTTCCAATTGGCAAGATAAGCAGCTCTAAATTTGAAAAGCTAAAGGCCCGCCTGCAGGAAGTTGATGCTAGTGATAGAGAGATTCGGTTTCTGTTCGGGAGCATGTACTCAAACCCTACAGTACTTTATAATTTCTTTATTAGGCTATAGCCCTTTACAAGTTTGCACTGGTAACACCAAGGAAGAAAAATCGACCATGCCGATCGATTGTTCTCGGGAATTGCCGAACAGTTTGCTACAGTCATTACCTCCTCATCTGATAATAAAGAGCTTGCTCCATAATTTTACTATTGGACTGAATTTTTGAAGAATAGAAACAAAATTGAGCTGGGCCGCAAGCAACGAGGGGATGATGTTGATTAAGTCGTTTTGCCACCATGGGCTCGCTCTCCATAGTAGTTCGTCTTCAAGATGCGTGAAGCTTTAGAGTCTAACTATGCTAGTGCTCAACTCCATCAATGGATTGACCTCATCTTCGGTTCGAAGGCATCGTATTCTGTTGCTGAAAAAAATGATAATCTCTATCATTACCAGTGCTACGAGCACGACCTTTTCCAAGACTACTAAACATAGAATGAAATGAAAATAGCCCAGATCACCATCAGCGAATTCGGACAAATTCCAGAACAGCTCTTTTATCACGACCATCCTCCAAGGCAGACCAGGAAGGACATCGATATCGATATAGGCATCATTATTCAAAGAGGCAGTAAAATTCGCGGTTTCCAGCATAACGAAGTTGGCATTCTAATGTGGAGCGATTAGTAGGTATTTCTAAAAAAAGTAGCAGTTGCTGGATTATTCCACTCCTTTGATTAAACGAAATAATTTGCGAATCGTGGCAAAATGTATTTTTTGGAAAGCATCAGCTACGCGAGGTGGATCACACTTAGTTCAGGATTACTACGATTAGTTGAAAAGGGTAAAATCAAAATGGAAAAGTTCATTCAAGCTAAATGTATTGATGTGTTAGGGGCTTACACATTCTACGGCTGTGGTTCAAAGATAGCGATTTTGAGACTGGGCGGTGAAAGATTTTAGGACTGTGGTGTCCTCTACGGTCACCGCGATGAAATCATACTTATCAAGACAGATCATCTTCTAGATGTCATAGTCTCTGTGGATAGAAGCGGATACGTTTTAGTTCACTAGCTAACTTAGCTACGATTTTTAAGAGCCTTTCAGTTAGGTACTGATTTTTAGGGTGATCAATGTCAGCAGTTGCGTTTATGCATTCATCAAATGGGATACTACATCTTCCTAGATCACAACCAAACTATTTGGATATTCAAGTATACAGTTATCTAAGCAGTTTTATGGGTGAACTAATCCTTGAACAAGACTTCGAAGTAAAGGCTAGTAACACTAAGTCAGAGGAAGAAAGAATTACTGATATCCAGCTGTTAAGTCAAGAACACAGTTTATTAGTATTATATATTCTATTCAGTTAATGGCTTCATCGAAGGGAAACATTTACCAAGTAAACTTCTTAGAAGTAATTCGTTTTAGGGATATCTACCCTTTCAAGACATACAGTCGGTTGGATATTAGCATGCTGACAAGTTTGCGTTTTAAAACTGCGGAGAATTTTTCTGGGAAAGCAATTCGGCAGTTGACAGTGGCTAAATGCAGCGCAGAGACTAACGTCATCTACCAGCTTTTGGTGTTGTACTAGAGTGGAGAAGTGGTTTGCTATACTGAGTAAAAATAAAGTACAATTTGATAAATGTAGTGAGCAAGCAGTTACAGGGCAACGAACGTTTAAAATCGATGGGATTCGTCTGAAAGCAGTTATTTTATTGTTGTTTATTTGGCTATACATGTGGATTTATACTTATTTAATGATATTGATAAAGCTCTTTGATAAAATAGTGCCAATTGTATTTTAAAAGCATATTTTTGCTCAATCACTTCAATAATACATCAAAATACGTGATTACTCATTCATCTTTTCAAATAGTGTTGTCAGAAATATTACAAGAACTTTTATTTGTCTTATTATAACATCGAACTTGATAATTTAAATTTTGAAATGAAGTCATTTATGAATGTCTTAGAAAACTCCATCTGCCACATCATTATTGATGGACTACTAGAGTCTAAGTTTCTATTAATCACAAATTTCATTTCCACCTTACAAACAATGGCTTGCATTGTCGATCCGAACTCCACCTTGTATCTTCTGGTCAAGTGGACTGATCCCTCAACCTTCCTAGATCCTTCCTTTTCTATAGTGATCAGCCTTGTCATAATTTTCAGTTTCCTGTTGGTTATTATCGTGAAGACCATAATGACCGAGGATAGTTAAATGCTTACCAAACCGACCACCTTAAAGATATACGTCGGAAACCTATTTCTGCATCTACAAATGTTGTGTAAGACCATCATAGTGAACCCTCTCATCCGCGGCTGTATTTTATAAATAAAAAATCCTTCAAGCGCAGCTCTAGAATGGCTAGGCGTGGCTGGAATGCTCATCTATTTAATTTTTCTTTTTCCAATAGTTCTGTACAACTCCTCGAACACCTTTATCCTGACCCCTCAAATCAACAAAAAACTAAACTACATCAATATATATCTAATCGGCAGTATTTTCAGAGTAATTTTTGCTGCTGTCAGCGCAATAAATCAATCCATGATAATAATCCCCTGCTCAATGTTCTTTGCCATTTTCATGATACAAATCATCAAACAGCCTATTTTTATGTATAACAATGAAAAGATTGCGAAGGGGATGTTCAGTATAGTAGCCTACGTTAGCGTGTGCCCTCTCTTAGAGTTTATCATGAATTAAGAGTTTAATTCCCTCCTCGTCTAGATTTTAGGGATTATTTGCTTCGTGACATTCATTGAATGGCTCACCCAATTCCGACTTCGCAAGATTCTTGATTTGCCAAAGCCAACCATACATCAAATAAAAATTCTGATTTTTCTCATAATTAACATGGAAGATTATCTCTAAAAACTAGAATACTTCATTTTGAAGCATCATAAGGAGTGCACACATGTAGGCTGCAAATGCTCTGCAGTTGTTTAGCTGCTCGCCTCGGTTGATGGTAAGTTTAACAATGATAAGATTTGGTTCTAATTTCTGATATGTTACACAGGCAACTACTACTCGCTCTAAAAGATTGAAAAACTCCCTGAGACTGAGATGATGCAGCAAACAGTAAAATACTCGCGAATTGTGATTGATTTAGCAGAGATTCATCTCTTCAAGTTAGGCCAAGTAAATTAGTCTTACTATATCGTTAATGGATTTCGTCATCATCTCTAAATCAAGGGTATTTCTTTCCTATCCTTCTAATTGAAGAGGAAAATCATTAACTACTACATGCAAGAGGAAATCATTATGAAGTATAAGACCGATGGCGTGGCCAATCAGTATGCTGACAAGTATATGAACTTCCAAATTGAATACTAAAAATACAGGAAAATGCTGCTTCGGTCAGCCAACATGACTGCGGATATGTGGTAGTAGATGAATAAGCGATAACCTGATGATGAAAAGTTGCACAAGTGCATTAAGGTGCTGTAGCGGTGGTACTGGCGGATTCGTGGCATGTACCAAAGCATCAGTGCTGATTTTGACAAATCGGCATAAATATTGGAAAACATAACCAACTAATATTTCTAGTCTGTGCTGAATATTCCTGAGAAGTCACCTTTTCACGTGATATAGGCCCCGAAATTTCAGAATTTCCTCAGAAAGAAGGAGGAGAAGGTGGAGAAGATATCTTAAAACATGCAAGCATTCTCCTTCAATTCTGAAACTCCCGTTTGCTATGTGTCAGTCGATGAGGATCACTTTGGTAAAATTATGGGTAATAACTACTTCTTCAACCAGACTATGAAAATGGAGTTTGGAAAAGTAGCAAATCTCTAGGATTTTATGATCCCCGAAATGCGTGCACATCATCAGGTGAAAATGAAAAGGTTTATCAGGGGAGACGGCTTCAGTATAGAGCATAAAAATGGATTTACTCTCAACACAAAAGGAAAGATCGTCTATACTAAGATTCTTGTGCAGATAATGCCCTCCATCCTCGAAGGATTGCGCTATGTCTTTTATCTCAGGAAACTGATGCCTCGTCGGAAGATCCTCGGAGTAAAGAATAATCTCACTATGGCATACTCTTCATAATCCTTCGACGAAGCCTTCGAGTAAAAGATTCGCAAGGAGCCCGTTCTAAGTTACTTGACTGAGTAGGTCCTTCGCTAAGTCAGAAAGAATAAATAAATTAAAATAATGATTGAAGAGCAAGAATTCTTCATAAAATACTTGCATGAGTTTACTTACAATGAAATGTCCTATCTATTTCTTGAGTTCTATGAGGAGGAGGATATTCAAATGGAAACTAAATGGAACCTGCTCGGTGAGAAGGCCGATAATGCCATGGTGAAGGAGAGTGATTTATTTAAGAGCACGAATAATAGTCGCAGGGCATCTATTCTGGATCCCAATATTGGCGGTGAAGAGAAGAAGGAGTTAGAAAAGAGTGATGTGCTAGATAAGACCTTAAATTAAAAATTAAAAAAAGAATAGGAAGGCATTCGAGAGGTTTACTCTTTAATCATCGACAATAACAAGAAGAATATCACTCGTAGAGTTATCATATTCACCCTGATCATTTTCATCCTGTTTATCGCCGCACTTCTAACTTCCATTTTTCTGAAGCAAAACAATCAGAGTGCGTACTTGCAGGCAGCCACCATAAATACGGATTACAATAGTTTCATGTTGTTGATGGCTCGGGCAGTAACTTATGCCAAATTGATTAACATCAAAGCCTACCAGAATAACACTCAAGTAGCCAAAACTCAGCTCAACATCCTCAACAATCTAACCAACATCAATCCTATCATGGACCAGCTCGTGGTTAATTTTAACATCGTACCAATCACTCAAACTTGGAGTTATTTTAATTGGAATAACAATGGGAGCTTTCAAGTTGGCCAGGAGGGCAATTTTTTGACAGTATCAGATTTTATTCAAAATCCCTTAACTAACATCATCACTCAGTCGATCAGCAGTTTGTCCTTTCCCATTGCCAGGCAGTACATGTCGCTGCCCTTAACTACTGGCTAATTTTAATTACAACAATTGGTCACCAACAGTTTATATATCACATTGCCAAACTTCCGGTCCCTAAAAGCCAGCGTGATGGATCCTATCATATATAGCAGCGTAAACACGAAAGTTATGATGCTAATGGTCTTTCTATCCCAAATATTGATAGTTGGGTCATTTGTAGTCGGCATGCTGGTTATTAACAAGCGGGTCACTGAACTCAAGAACGAGAGTTATAAACTTTTTGAGAGTTTAAGCAAACAACTCATTAAGGAAAAAGAGAATAAATGTAGATAATTTGTATGTAAGTTCACAGCTTTTGATGAGGACACTGAAGAAAATGGTGAGTCCTTTCTCCGCCGAACAAGCCGACAGAGGCAGGAAACATAAGTTTAACTGCAATACAGTAGTGCATCCAGAAATTTGGAAAAAATCTTTCATGAGTAGACTGAACATGATCTGGGAGTTAATTTCAGCAGTGGCAGAACAAGCCACAATATCATCATCAACAGCAACTTAGATATCGATATCAAATAGTTTAATCAAGATGCTAACAAAGATTCTTAGCTTGTCGAAGATTTAAAACTAAATGGCTTGACCAACTAAAAAGGAGGAGGGGTGGTGGCAGCCAAAAAAGAAGAGATCTTCGAAAAATCGTCTATTAGATTTGTTTTATTCAAGTATCTGCTGCCAGTGATACCGTTGATGCTATTCTCTATCGTCTTCGGCTGTTTGGAGGTCAGTGAAGTCAATAAGATTAACAATTTTTTGAATATTCAATCAAAGATACAGACAATTCAATTGGATATCAACCTCATTCAACTCTATGCCCTGCAATACGGAGTGTACGATCCTACTCTTTAAATCTATCAAAGTATCCCCGCCACCCTCTCTTATCTCATCAACGAAATGTACTTAATAGAGCGCTCTCTAGTAGGCAAATCATATGACCTTAGCTCATTACCTATCACAGAACAGTTCATAAACTCTATTGGGTACAGTAATCTATGTAATATGTTTCAAGCTGGGGATTTCATAAACGGCAGTATTTTTAACAATACTTTTAATGCAAGCGAGTGTATGGGGATAGGGAATATGATCCTGGAAAAAGGATTCTACTCGTCGATGATAAGCTATCTAGAAGGCGTAAGCACGCTGATGTTGGCCTTTCCAAACATGCCTCTAGCTAATTTATCTCAAAGGCTGCAATATTTGAATAGCGAATTCTTCATGCAAGATAGTCAGCTAATAGGCTATTTTGATTCTATCATAACTACAATCCTGTCTTTCTTCCAAGAAGACTACGCTAATATTATCAATAATTCTACAAATTACCTTGTTTACACAGCCCTTGGCATGTTGGCCCTGCTGCTGCTTCTTGCCATTTCTTTCAACTGCCTCTATATAGAGAGTTTTAAGTACTAAATTATCGAGATTACTGCAATTTTCTTGTTTGTGTCCTACAAAAGCATCCTAAAAACTTAGGCCCTAAAGAACCAGTTTACTGAGAAGATGGAGGCCTTTAAAAAGCTGAAATGATTCTATTTGTGTATAAATACAGTAATAAAATAATATTAAATCATGAATGAAGGATTAATCCATCTAGTAATACTCCAAAACTATCTGCGTATGCCCTTTGCAATTTCATTCCTACTAATACTCCAAAGAGGAAAGTAAATACTATATAAAGGCAAGTCTCCTTTAATGATAAGAATTTCCTTTTATCCACTTTTATCCTATTCTGTAGTTGTAATTCTGCCTATAATTGGACTTTGCTGATCATGATTTACTCAGCAGGTTATTATGCAACAGAGGAAGGAAACTGTTATTATTTTTTAAAACTGGCCTAAAATCTAAACTATGATTATTATTATTATCTCGGTTTAAGAGTGAAAGGAAACAAGAGAGACCCTTCTGACTCTCCTTTTAGTTTTTATTTGTACCGATTATAAAGCTATGGCAGTTGCTTATTTGGCTTGTTTTAGTATAACTCCAGGTTATCATTTGTTTATATCCAGTTAATTTGCAGCTTTGCCCTAGGAATATCTTAGAGACGACCTGCGAATTGTATCTAAAGTGTTACTTTTGATGTTTACTCATTCTTTTCGAAGAGGATACCGTAATTATTCTTAACCGCTACATCATCTTTTAAGTTGGTTTTCACCTATATCACAGTCTAGTTACTTTGAATAAAATAGATCCTACTTTATTTTTATTATCACTCTTACCACGACTAAGCGTGATCCAAGCTTTTTTATGCTGGTCCAGCTCCACGAAGCAGGTTGAAGACTCCAAAATCGGCATGAATTTAAATCTCAATAAAATATAAAGTGTGAAATATTGATTGAAATAACTTAACGGTATTTAAACACCAAAACATCAATATGAAATTTTCATCGACAGTATAATTATTTTTCATAATATCAAGCATGTTTCTGCTTGCCACTGTACCCTTATTTAGGCTCTTTAAACCTAAGAAATTCTTAAATTTCACTACTTTATAGTTTTTGCTTCATCTTTTACCCGTCAATTTTACGGCGAGGATCGACTGTCCTTACAGGCTCTTCTTCCTTTTTCTTACTGGACATTTTGAAATAAATAAAGAAAATAACCACAGACACTATTCCAAGTACTTTAAAGTAAATGCCGATACCTTGAATCGACTCTTCACTCGTCATAAGCAGTAATTCATAGAGATAGCTTTCTTAGTCAGTAGAATAGAGCAAGCGATAGGATTATTTCTCTCTGAAGAAAGCATAAGATCGGCTTTGTGTTTACTTTTTATGCGGAAGAGAAATTTCGGCTACAAATTACAGTTTGCTCAGTTGACTCTTGTACACTCGAAACAAACTATAGTTGTTCTTTGCTAAAAAGAAGTAGGGATGCACATAGAAGAGCAGATCAGTGGTGGGAGAGAGGCCATAGCTTTGTTAAAGTTAAGGCAGATGCTGTGTGCCTATTATTTTGTCATTAAAGTACTTTGCAATTTATCCTGTGCTCAGTAACAAGTAGATGATGTTTTATTGTTGATGACTGCTGCAAATAAGAGGTGATACTGTTCTATTTGAAAATTTACTGATATTGACAGCCCATTAATGCTCGCCCATCTGTAAGGAACGACTGTTGAGGGTCCCTACTCGCAAATTGCTGACAAAGACGAGCTTATATTGATTGAGAGAATACAAATCCAATACAATTTCTGACTCCTGCAGTCGAAGTTTTTTAACCTCCTTTCCCCTAAAATAAATAACGTTTTCTTTCCACTGTACGAGAAGATCCTAGCCATCCTTTATGTTTAGATTGCGGTGCCAAAGACTACTGGTGAACTCAGCATCTAGCCCCAGGAAATACTCTTCCTTCTTAACTAATCCTTCTTCCTCCTTTAGTTAGCTCATGCTCACTTTGCCACTGATGAGGGTAGTTAATTTATTTGGTTCCACAATTAATACTTCTCCAATGAACTCACTCATCTCTATCTCTCCATTCATTTTGAGAATGCGATTGCCGCTAAGTATATATTTGGGAGGAAATAGTCTTGTTTTGTTTTAATATTTGGTGAGCATTAAAAGTTTAGAATGAATGCGTTAAATTCCCGATGTAGAATCATCTCTAAAGGATTCCATGCTGTAGTTTGGCAAAGAAAGATAAGGAAACCTCTGATGGTAGAGTTGCTAAAGCAACTCTAATTTTTTAGTATGCAGTTGTATGAGCTCGACTGTGGTTCTAATTTACTCTTCCAGCTAGCGGGGCTGCAGTTCTCCTCGAATAAAGATGAAGATAAAAGCAATCAGAAATATACGAAAAGTCATTTATACAAAAATGAGAAATAGATTCCAACAAATTATTATGCGTTGATTGAATAAGATAGATTAATTAAAGATTACTTGAGTAAGTAGTCACAAATACTCATGGATAAAAAGATCCAGATTAATGTTGCCTTAGTTAGTGATTTTTACTACCCTGCAGTGGGTGGTGTTGAGTTACAGATTGCATAATTGGCAAAATATCTTTAGGAGAGAGTTCGAAAAGTGATAGTAATAACTCATTGTGTCACTAAGCACAAACCTCCCCTCTTCGGTCGACAGGTCATAAACGGTATAGGCAACATAACAACCTATTATTTACCCTGGCATTATTCTTCTTCCAATGTCATATACCCCACTTTCATATTAGAATACCTTGAGGCCAAAAATATTCTCACTCAGTAGAAGATCGATGTTGTGCACGCACACCAATCTTCAAGCGTGTTGGGTATATGCTATGGAATTTTCAGTTATCATTTAGGGTTAAAAGTGGTGCACACTGAACACTCGCTATATGGATTCAAATCTATGGCTGAAATGTGCTTTTGCTGGACAATAACTCCTGTATTTGAACTCTATGACCGCTTAATATGTGTGTCTCGAGCAACGAGAAATAACCTTATCTTAAGATGCCATACTAGCAGTCATAAAACTATAGTTATCCCAAACGCAGTCATGACTCCAAGCCCTGAGGCATTAGGTATTCCACAGTAAAAAGATATAAATATAATAAAGATTGTGGTTGTGAGCAGGATGGTATATCGTAGAGGAATTGATGTACTCATCTCTTTACTTCCTAAGTTATGCTCTCGAAATCGTAAAATAGTGATTGAGTTGGTCGGAGATGGTCCAAAATTGAAGCCTCTTTAATAAATGATAAAACGAGAGAAGTTGATAGATAGAATCATATTACATGGAGGCAAACCTAACAATTAAACTTTATAGATTATCAAAAAATGCCATATATTTTTAAGCACTGCACTCACAGAATCATTCGGAATTGCTCTGGTGGAAGCTGCTAGTTTAGGCCTTCATGTGGTTTCTACAAACGTGGGAGGCGTTTCTGAAATTCTTCCTCCTCATCAACTTCATGCAGTCAAATTATAATAAACTGAAATTATTAAAAAACTTGAGGAGATAATAAAGTAGATTCCTAACCAAGGCAGTGCATCCCCCAAATCAAATACTAATGGAATGTACATGAAATAGTAGTGCTTTTAACGAGTAATAGATGTCTATAAATAAGTGATATAATTACCAAGACGGCAGGCCATCAAGATAACAGCCAAGAACATATTTACAAAAGGTTCTCTTCCCTCTCTTGCTCTTCTCCTAATTTTATTTCTGCTGACTGCAATTGATTTCTGTACAAAATCCCACAAAAACACCCGAAAGGAGAATGATTGAACTAATAGCTTCAATTCATAAAATATTTCATCTTTCTCTCAAAAATCCTCAAATCCTCAAAAATGTATATCACAACAAACGAAATCCCCCTCCACTAATTGATTTTTAAAATGCCAAAATAAAATTGCAAGAATGAGAGTCACTCGTAATGAATCTTACGACCCGATTTATCGCAGCAAATGTCATCGAGGAGGTTATCCATTTAGATCTTGTCCTTGTTTATTTGCAGTAGCATGTCCACGTCCCCATACAGTGCTGGTTACTCCTCAAATCGAAAAATTATGGTCCCTTTGTTGTTGACGACACCAGTTTGTCCGCATACCATGCCAATCAGAGGAAAGCATAGTATCTTTTCAGATAGGTGAGAATCTCTTTGGTTTCGCTTGATGATGAACTCAATCAAGTTTTTTTTACGCTGAAGTTTTTCAAGCTTCTCCTGCTTCTCTCGCAGCTGTTCCAACCTATTTGCCCACTCGGATTCCAATCTTTATTTTTCCCTCAGCTGTTTGGGATTATTATGGCGATAAGTGCGAGTATGAAGATACGGTTAGTTGCAGGCCACCATTTTTCCTTCCTTCCTCAGCAATCCAGCAGCAATAAGTACATTAAGTGCATCATAAACTCTGCGTTTGATGTTGTGCTAATCCTTGATCCTGCCTTCTCCTCCAGTTGTATCAGAGGTGATTTCGCCCACAAGTCGATCAGCTACTTATTTATACCTGGTAATGTTCAATTCAGAAACAATGATATAAACTGACTCTGACAAGTTTCTCAGTCCTTTTGCATTACGAGCACTGCGATTTGAACTTTCTTTCTTCAGTTGCTGCTAATGATCCATGGATTGGTACTCTTATTCTATCTCATCGACTTATTACTCCAGGTTCAACTTTCTAGAAATTGAAGCACCAGTAGAAGTAATGTGAGGGATATGCTTCTGACGACGTCGCCCAGATTCATCGTTCAACCCCGAAAAGTCCAACAACAGGGGCTGGGGGGAGTTAGGAGTGAAAAAATAGGAATCGCGACGAGGGGAGACTTCGAAGGGAGTGTTAAAGTGGTTGTTGTACTATGGAGTGAGGTTATTGGTGGTGCGGTCCAACTGATCTTCTTTGCAGGGATACATCTCTTCTAAAGGTTAAATTCTGGCAAAGATAACCTGTTCAATGGGTGTTTAGTAGTTCATTAATCACCAAATAATATTGCGCCCACCTAAAATTGGCGCGGTTTTCCCTCTTTCTTATCTTAAAGAAACGCACTGGCATTAATCAATGATTGTCTAAGTCCATGATCAGTCCGGCTAGTACCTTACTTTTCTATAGGAATGATCTAATTGAAAAAAAGAAATTATTGATAAAGATTCCTTTATTGTTAGAGAATTAAGTGATCGTTATAAATATAAATTTGAAATTAATATGAAGAAGATGAATCGCAGCCAAAGCTCTTACAGAAACTGCAAAACCCTTATTACTGAAGAAGACAGCGAGAACCCTGCCACAAAGTACGGCTCGCGACCACAACCCTCAAAAGCTAACTTGGTCAACAGTTCCCTTGTGTAACCCAACAAGGAAAACAGCTATCTTTTCCAATCGGTTTCTGAGCGTCAATTTCACTGCAAATCTCGTGATGACTTGTGTGAGATGTAGAATCCAACAGAGGAGTTAAAGCATAGATGCAGTGCGTATGAATAGCAGATTCGTCGTCTTTACGAGCAGCTCTAAAAAAATGCTTCCCAAAGGTCCAGCCCCTACAACTACTCTTAACAATTTTATATAAAATAAAATTAAGAGTTAAAGAAGAAGTTAGATTCCCAAAATGCTGAGTTGGAGTCTTTAAAACAGGAGATAACTATGAGGGTTGAGGAATCTGATTCTTTTAGTGAGGTGAGCTGTAAATTGGAGAGGGATCAGAAGGATAAGAACCTTTTTGTCAAGGAGCTTAACCATAAGAATATAGAAATTATTAGTCTACAAGAGAAAAATAAATTGCAAAAAGGTGAAATAGAAACACTTAAGATGTATCTACAGGAAAAATCTCAGAGAGTCAGCGAACTTGAGGAAAAATTGGGGCAGGTCGACATGCGGAAGAGGAAGTTAGAGCATTACGAGTCCAAAATTAAGGAGTCCCATGATTTCCTTAAAGATCTGGAAACACAGACGCAGAGGCTAAAGGAGGAAACTTAGGCCAAAGATGCAGTAATCTTAGAAAAAACTAAAAGTATCGCTTAGTTGTAACAGACAATAAACTCATATGAGGACAAATTAAGGGCCATTGAAGAGTCATTACTGCGATATTCATAAGAAAGAAAGTGCTTACAGGAAAACAATGAAAAATTAGCGAGGTAAAGCAGGCAATGGAAATAGTCCTACGAGCAATTGCTGCAAAAGAGCGAAACAGTGCAGCAGATGGAAATACAACTTAGGACATACACTGCGATGGTGGAAGATCTCAACCGAAAAAATATGGAGCTCACAAGCACCAATTAGCAATTTAAGATCACATGCACCACTTTATAAAAGAATACAGCTCGACTCGCAGAGATATAGAAAGACAATCAATCCCTGCGGAGGGATATTAAGGACCGAGATGAGCGTATAATTGAACTTCAAGGAAAAGAGAAAGCCTTCCGACACCTCGAATAGTGCTACACTAAATTGAGGAAGGAGAAAGATTAGGTTTTCTTGAAACTACAGGATAAGATTAAAGAAAATAAGCATTTAGCGATGCAGTTAGATGAATCTTTGAGAAAAATTACCATTTTGTAATAATAAATTTGTGAGATTGAGGATGAAAATTCAAGGACAAAAGAGAGGGGAGAAAAGATAGACTTATTGATGAAGTAAAACAACCGCCTGAACAGCAGTCTAATTGATAAGGTCAATGACATCGAAAAGTTGCAGTTTCGTATTAATCATCTGGAGAGCAAGTTTACTAATGCTAACAATGAGGCTGCAAAGCAAAAGACGCTCGCTGAGCAAAGGGAACAACAAATAAAGGAGATGGAAGTAGAAATTGATGACATCAGGACCAGGTACGAAGCAGAAACCAATTCCCGGATTCAGGTTGAGGACAAATTAGTGAGAAGCAATCAGGAAATATTGGCTCTTAGATTTACTATTAATAAACTTGAGCAGGAAAACGAACAATCAAGGATTGAGATCGAACAGAGCAATGACAAACACGATGAGGAGGTAAGAGAAGTCAGAGCGGAATTAATAGTGCTGTAGGAACACAAAAAATAGACTGAAGAAATGCTGGAAGAGTCCAAGAAAAGGATAGACATCCTTCGAAATTAGGTGGATGAATGCAAATTGTAATTGGAAGAAGCAGACAAGAAGGAAAAGGAGCATTTTTCAGCCATTGGCAACCTCGAAAAGGAATTGATAAGTCTCCAAGATCAAAATTAGAAACTGAGGGAAACCAACAGCTCCATGAGCGCTGCGGCTCTCAAGATAAAAGAACTTTCTGAGTTCATTCTCGGCAAGCAAATCAGTTGATCTGTTAATTAAGCTGATAATTATTCAATAATTTGGTCACCTTGTGAAATATTTTAATCTCCTTTTAAGATAAACTTTATTGGTTTCGATTATTAGAAGTAGTGGGAAAATGCAATAAATTAAATCATAAATTGGTGCACAATGACTCCTTTGGTTGCAATATCGGGAAAAAACTGAGATGTACTTCAGAGAGGTGCTGAACAGCACTTTCCAAATCTGCACGGTAGCTGTCAACTCCTTTTTTGCTCAGCAGCTGATTGTTTCCCAACAGCAGAGTCAACGCCTTCAATCCTTTTTGCAGTTCTTTGAGTTGTCCCTTGATGATACAATAAATCATGCATCCAATGATGTCATCCTTCTCTAGTGAAGATACATGTGAAAATGATCGTCTCTCAGCAATTTTCTTATGATTGCCCTCGATCTCATTCAGAAAAGTAGACCGTATTTATTTCAGAAGGGCTATACGTTGATGGATTCTAAATTCTTACGAAAAAGCTTTAATTTTCAATGTTGTTTGCTATAACTGATTTGCCTAATCTTCGGAATCAATGTACTGTTCATTGATGTCCAGCGTATTAAAATCAAAGTTCATATAGACTCTCTGCTCATGTTCCATTCCTTTCTAAATTTTCAGTAGGGGTAATAGTTTGAATGTGTAGATCTCACGCCAGTTCTTTAAGGAATTTATGATTTGATGAGCACTATCTTCATAGATAAAGTCGAAAACTCCTCCCTTGGCTTCATGGACGGAGAGTGCAGATCGAAAATAGTGATTGGTGACATTAGCAATGAGATTGCGTTGTTTATTATATTCCTGTAAAAAATATTCTTCATTTTAAAACTGATGGAGGAGCATACACCGACTCCAAATGGCCATCAAGGAATAAAGCAAAACGTTCTTCTGCCATTCTTTTTGCATTTCCATATCTATCTCACTTAAAGGTTTGTATTTGAGCGACTATTGTAGATAATTTAGAAGTGACAGTCTCTATTGAATTTTTATCTTTAGCTAAGGTAACATAGATCTAAGGAAGTCAATAGTGCGAATTTTCACTCCTAAGGGGTCTTCCGAATATATTTTGCCCAAGGCCTATAGTACAAAGTCGACTAGACTCTCAGTGTCTTATCTTTTTTAAACTGTAGAATGAAACTTTATGAGGTGACGTGGACTGAGAGTATCAAAACAACGTTCCTCACACTCCTATTTATTTTTGAGGACATAGTTCCTAAGACTTCTTTTTTTGCGGACAGTGGGAGATGAGCTAGGGCTTGTTGTAGTGTCGCTCATGTATCAGAATGTAGATATCAAAGCAATTATACAATACGCCAGTAAATGCAAAATCTAAGATTCAAGTGCATAACAAGTATATATGAAGCAAGAATAAGCGGCTTTGCAAGTAATCAATAAATAATACGCTACCACTAATTTGAAGAAAAATCCATTTAGCAAGTTGATAATTATCATACATCATTATTATATTGATTCTTTCAATAATTTAAAAGCAATATCATAATTCCATTTTTTCTGTCACGTCCGTGACAGATGATCAAATATGATCTTTTAAGACAAATCAAGGGGTGCATTATTTTATCATCAAAAATTCTATATTTTACTATCTTTGTTATTTTATCTCTAGTCTTTTGATTTAAGTCTATATTCCTCGTCTGCTCTTCTCTCATGCCGCACCTTTACGATCATCATTTCTCTATTTGCCATGATTAATTTAAATAATGCTAAATAATCTGTTATTTTGGACGGCAACCATAGTAATTTTCATTCAATAAGGCTTCGCAACGATGTAAATAATGAAGATAAGTATTGATATAGCATACAAAAACATAGAAACATTTAATTGGAGCTCAATGGCTTATGTTATGAAAATAAGGAATCAAAAATCAGCGTTCACACGGAATTATTTGTCTTCCTTCGAGTTCATCACACCCGCTTTCTGATATTCTCCTACTCTCCTTTCGAAGAAGTTTGTCTTTCCTTGCAGGGAAATCATCTCCATCCAATCGAAAGGATTTTTGCTGTTGTATACTTTAGGCACTCCCAAAGCCACCATTAATCTGTCCGCCACACATTCGATATACTGTGTCATCAGCTTGCTGTTGATGCCGATCAAATCACTAGGCAAACTCTCAGAGATAAACTTCTTCTCAATGGTAACTGCCTCCTTGATGATGCCTTGAATAATTTCAGGGCGCAGTTTGTTTCTGAGAAGAGAGTAGAGGTGGCAGGCAAAGTCAGTATGAAGGCCCTAGTCACGTGAAATAAGCTCATTGCTGAAAGTCAGTCCAGGCATAAGGGAGCGTTTTTTAAGCCAAAAAATGGCGCAAAATGATCCGCTGAAGAAGATTCCCTCCACAGCCGCAAAGGCAACCACTCTTTCATGAAAACTTTTTTCCTGGTTCATCCACTTCATGGCCCATTGAGCCTTTTCCCGAATAACATCAATGTTAGTGATTGCAGAGAATAGATAATTTTTCTAGTTAACATCTTTTATATAGGTGTCAATGAGCAGGGAATAAGTTTCAGAGTGAATGTTCTCCATTGCCATCTGGAATCCATAGAAACAGCGGGCTTCTGGAATCTGCACTTAGGTGCAAAACTGTTGTGCTAGGTTTTAAAGAACGATTCCATCTGAAGCTGCGAAAAATGCCAGCACGTTTTTGATGAAATGTTGTTCCTTTTCGTTGAGTTTTTGCCAATCTTTGAGGTCCTGGCAGAGGTCGATCTAATCAGCAGTCCAGAAGGAAGCGAGGTGTTTCTTGTACATTTAAAAGATGGAGTGATAGTGGATGGGGAAGAGCACAAAGCGGCTTTAGTTGGGTGTGAGGATGGGTTCTGTTTGTTCTGTGGTAGTGAAGAGAGAGGCGGTGTTCATGCAAATTTAAACTAATTATACTGCAGCTAATTTAAATCGGATAAGTTATCAAAATAGCCGGCTTTTTTATTTTTAATTTGGAAATAGTATTTATTTTATTATACTCACCCTTCCTTCCAACTTGAAGGCAAACTCAAATACACATTTAAACTGAGATAGTAGCACTTTTATCAGATAAAAACACAATAACAATTGATTCAATTTGTGAATAGTGATTGTTCGATGCCAAATCAAACTACTTCCGGCAAAGTAGTCCGTTTCTGAAGTGAGTCATTGGAATGTAAATAAATAACGCAAATTATTCGAGATGATTGTAAATTATTTTATTGGTCCTTGAAATAATGATTTATAATGTTGTAAAACAGATATATCAGTCAATTTAATTATATCAGTTTACCTCGATAATAGGTGGATATTTATTTGATTGAATCATGACTACAAACATCATTCCCTCTCGCCTCTCCACTAAAATGATGCTGAATCAACTAAACTTTGCATTTATGGATCATAATTAATAAACGCTGCGGGATAATTCAGCACCCATCTCTTTTACTGAGTTGTTATCATAAGAAGACTCTGCCATTCGCCAGTTAGAAGATTTATAAAATGTCCAAAGGAAGTCCGTCAAGCGAAGAACCACGTATCAGAAATACAGTGAATAGCTAAAAAAGTAGATAATATTTAGCATTGATGTATCAATTGAAAAGGGGTGCTCCTACTATCAAATAATTAGATAACTCGCAGATGTGCATTCCACGAGTCGCAAAAATATTCAACGTTGGTACTCAAATGCCAAAGAGTCCAAGGCTGCTTAGAATAGAGGAAAAAAGGCAATGTTCCCTAAGATGGAGGAAAAATTGATTGAGTTTATTAACCTCAACCATCCTTCGATAACGAGGATGGAAATAATAAAAAAGGGAAGAGAATTGGTTCTATAGTGTTATGGAGAGTAGTAATTCAACAGTTTTCGAGGTAGTAATCGGTGGTACTATAAATTTATAAATCGTCATGCTGAATTGAGATAGTTTTGTTCGAAATAATCGCCCACTAGTAAATGAAACCAATAAATTGAAGCATCAGTGATTGAGTATAATTATTTATATTGCTTATGAAAGATTACCTGCAACTTAATAACAAATGTACAAAATTAATCTATATTTTTGAGGTACTTCCCAAATCAACTATTCATTTCTTTTAGTGGTATATATTCATCCATCAGCCACTGGAATAATAATCATCGGTTGTATGAATTCAACCAAACTTATAATTAAATGTCGCCTCCCTTCAATCTAATATCTCTACTTTTTCTTATCACCACGATCTTTTGCTCAATTCAATTGTGTAATCCTTTCTCTAGATTAGATCACCTTTAACTGACTCAAATCAACACAGCATACACTCTCGCCTTTAGTAATGCATTCGCTAACACTCCCAATTTCGCTTTTTGTATCCCATAAATCATATAGACATCGAGACAGCTACTTTCTATGGCAGTCAATTTAGCATCACATACGATAGCGCTCTCACTCAAGTCACAACAACCAATATTAATATCAGTTTTATCGTTCTGAGACAATCAGAATTCAAATCGACCGAAATCATAAATCTAGCTTTGCTAGTAACCGATTAAAACCCTCTTTAATTTTGTGTGGGCCTAGTGCAAGTTTACTTGAATAACACAAGTATAATTTCAATTCCTAATGTGACTATTAGTTCAACCAGTGAAATTGAAGTTTATAGCCTGAGCTATCCCCTCGTGTGGACCAAGACGACTGATTTGCAAAAAATTTATCTTAGCATCAGCAAATACTCAAGTTTATATGCCAGCAATGTGACCTTCGCTTACATCTATTATACCAACATATTCGTTGGCTAAAACGTAATTGCCCTCTTTCAAGACATAACTGAGACTATATATGACTATTTCATCCCCTATTAAAACTTCGCCTTCGCTCCTTCTTCAGCAAACGTGATGCAAGCCCTCAAGCAGTACGATTCTTCAGCAGTGCCCTTCATGAATAGCAAACTGACTATCGTATACAATGGATTTGCTGGAACGTTAAATCAACTCTAAATCGGCTATACATTTCCAAATGGACAGCCTGTTATTTTTCGGTCTGATGTGCTGGTCTTTAATTCTTCTTTCAGCGGATGCAGTGAGGGGAGTTTTCTTTACTATCCTGTTTTCTTTTCAACGTTGCCATTCAACTGCATTCCCTGTAGCAGCTTGTGCGCATCCTGTGCACCCATTAATGCCACTAGTACTAGTCTTACGAATGCGAACAGTTGTCTCAGCTGTTACTATCTTCGATATCTCAACAACTCACTCTCTCTTAATGGTAACTGTCTATGCTATACTGGATTATCAGAAATCAACGGTACCTGTCAGCCTTGTGAAGCAGGTTGCCTGCAGTTCCATGTAACTTATGTGGAATCTACAACTCAATCAAATTTTTTGCTATTTTACAGTATGGGTAACGTGAATGAATAATTGCAGATATCCAATAATCTCTTGGTGTATGTAACCGGCCAGTCAGTTCCTTACAGTGCGAACCAGCAAGAAGCAGCTGTTTATGTCATATCTATCGACCTTAGTTATATTGATCCATGCTCGCAAAACGGCTGTGCTGTTATGTTTTATTATCAGTTCCCCAATATGGTACTCACCGTGGATGGCTCTAAATCCTTATCCAATAATAATGTTACCGTAACAATATCCAACATACCCGATTACTACAGTTTGATTCCCGGAGAACTACAGCAAGGGTTTCAAATATTGGGGTTAATTACTGCTGGGAGCTATATGGGAGGCTACAGCAGTCTTTTCAAGTTACTCTTCGAGTTGTAGCAACTAATTGACGCTCACAAGTACCTCAACCTAACAATACCTATTATCTTCAATCAGCTTCTTGATAATCTCTTCTACTTCCGCTTTCTCGACATCACAAACCTGATTCCGTGGGCAGATCAAGTCTCCATTCAAAATGTAGCTCCAAATGATCTGGACGTCTATGGGCAGCCTCGCTTCATGTATTACTAGAACGGACTTAACTTTTATAAGAACACCATAAACGCCATCATAACCTGCTGTTGTATTCTAATGATTAATTTTATCATGTTTCTAATACTGAGGATACTTCCTTTCGATTTCACTCACAATCTAGCATAAAAAATGAACGTCCGGAAAATGGTTACTGTTCATGATACTTTGTAAAATTTGGAACTGCCTGTCATGATATATGCGATTAGTCAATTGCAGCTAATACTCTTGCACTCCCATCTCATCTGGATTTACTGCATGACTCTACTACTATCTACAGTGGCGCTGGCTGCCCCCTTTCTGGTGGTAATATATATTTACCACCATCGGCATATCAAGGAAAGAATTCATATTTACGAAGATCTCATGCAAGATAACGCAATGAGCCAATCCATCACTTACATCTATTACATCTTCAACTTCTATCGCAAGATAATAATTGCCCTAGCCCTTTCGCCATGGCTGCCTGGAGTGGTCCAAATTTATGTGATGCTGACTGTCAATTTTATCCATCTGTTCTTTCAGATGTATCTCATTGCTGTCCGGGCCTTTAACAGCAAGATGAAGATCATTATCCGACTCATCTACAGTTTATGTATTATCACCCTAGAACTACTCATTTTGATCTATAATATCAGCACTTATGATCCCAATACCATGATCAATATTGGAATGGCTTGTCTCTACATGTCAATTACCACCACTCTTTTGGGTATGGCAGACGTCACAATTAAGATGATCTAGTTATTCTGTCAGCAGACCAAAAAGAATATGAAGGTATCGAGTTAACTGCAATTGCCACAACCAGAAATGCTTAAATAGTTCCAATTAAATATTATTTGCAAAATAGGAGACGATCTCGCCAGTACTAAGGCTGTTCCTTTCAGGGCACATGGCATTGATGACAAAGAACTCGTAGAAACTACTTTTCATAATAAGGATTAGAGTTTCTCAGAATGCATCAGCGTAAAGATAATGGACAAGACTAAATTAGATGTGGGCTCTAATGATCTTGTCTTTATTGATGAAGAGTGGATGGGCGTGTACCCACCTTAAAAGCAGAAAAATACTCGTCTTCCAAAATCGAAAATATAAGCAAAAACAAAAACAATAAACAAAGCATAATTCTCATCATAAACTGAGTTGTATCATATTACTCCATAAATGTAAAAGCATGTGAATGAGATGTAAAAAAACAGCAAAACCCAAACAGTCGTAGCAAATTAACTCAAAAAAACAAGCAAAGAAATAGTGCAGGTATCAAAGAAGCTGTAAAAAAGTGAATAAAAACAAATATAGGTGGGCGCATCAAAAAGAGTAGGAAGTATTAAAGATAGGAGAAGTAAGGTTACTCAAATAAAAAAGTAGAGCAAAAAATAGCATATTTTGATGATGAAAGATATCAAATAAATTTCCATGTAAGAAATAGCGGATTAAGTTGTTTTGCATTGATTAGTTAACAAATTATATTTCAGAACTGGCATTTATTATACATGAGATCATTTCATTAAGGATAAGCACAAAAGCATTATAAAACAAACTGAATTCATTTGTTTCTTATCGTATTTATTACAAACTCTTTGATATTATAAGATGAGCGAGGTTGTATTGCAGCAAAGCAGACTGCTTTGCTATTTTTAAATTGACAACTCTCTTAAAAAGTCAACAGTGTAAGCTATCTTCCAGCCTGAAACCCTTCCTATTTTGATCTATCACTATCATTATCCCTCAATTATATACCCCATCCTATATCAACACTACCGCCCTTACTTTGATAGTACAGTCACCTAAAACCATATCAGAATCAAGTTTAATAATAAAGAGCTTCCTTCTGATTTACCTATGGGGCTACAACTTAGTGAAAATGCCAAAGTAATTGTTACAATTAGTCCGATGCCTTGCCGCAATGGTTTTTCAATGATAGTTGATAGTTGGAAAAGAGGTTATACAATTGTTAACTAAAACGACAGATGCAATTATGTCAATCATATAATGAATAAATACCAGCAACGTTAGCTTTACGATCTCCATGTTAAAGGTCATACTCACGGACTCAATAAAATTGCAACCTACTAAGGGAATAGAATTGCAGTAAGAATATACTTTGAAGGAAACATTGTTGAGAGAAGATAGGCTAACCTTGGTCAGTCCATTGGTGAATTTTTCATCAAATAATTTGGGGATATTTTCAGTTCTGGCCTAAACTACCGAATTCTGACTCATGGAATTGTCGTGGATTTAAAAATGAATTTGAAGTAACTTTTGGAGGACTGGAACTACAACGATGGATATTGCTATTTGAAAATTGTTTCTTGATTGTGCTAAATTATAGATTTCTGTCTTTATTGATATTTTTATTTGTCTCAGCATTATGCAGTTAAAATAGTTTTGTCTCTTTACCATTCGTCTTTCTGGCATTCTACGAAAAAGGACAATCCGAAATAGATTGATTTGATGTGGCAGTTACAAGAATGAAAGGAATGAAAGATTATCATCAAATTCGATAATTCTAATTTGTATTAATACAAGAATTGGAAAATGATCGGGCTACCGTTTACAATAGCAATCGTGCTGCTATCAATTGCAATGCTGATTTCTAAATTTCAGGATGCCTCCACTAAATTTATGGTGGCTTGCTACTCGATGGTTGGTACTTGTGAGACAGGATCTCTCATTTTAACTTTGGTTCTCTACATTAACAATGCAAACAGCACTTAATCGGTAAAAATATTACTGATTTTATCACTGTCACTCATCTACATTATAAACTTTCTCGGGTTTCTCATCCTCACCCCGTATTTATTATCCGATCGTAAATTTACGAAGTGGGCAAATCGGAGGGCAAGGCGGGAGGATTGCCGTTTTAACTTATTCTGGTTTCATTTGATCAATGTTTTCTCGTTCCTAACCAACTACAAATTAAAGATGGTGGTATTTTCAAGGTTGTTTTCATTTAACTGTTTTGATGGTCAACTTGAAGATATAAACAAATTTAAAATATTCAACGTGTTGTCCTTCATTGGTCTGGTGCCAGAGGTAATTTTTATCTATTGCGGGGTAGTTACAATAGCAGGATTGGATAGGACTAACGGCTTATTTATGCCCCTTGTGGATGCTCTCGTTATTTTTGTCTTGAATATAATCTTATCAATGGTAGTCTCAAAGAAGGAGATAGATTTCTTCACCGAATAGTTGTAAGGAGTTTCCCTCAACCAGATTTATAACGTTGCAGATTAATAATTTCAAAGTGGTGCCATTATGATGAATTAACAGAAGAAATCACAATAAAATAGAGATGTTAACCGTTTTAAACTTGAGGATATATCCGAATATGATGAATTTGCTTATAGGACCACCAAAAGAGAAAGGAAACTCAAAAAAAGAGAGTTCAGTATTCATCCCAATGAAGAAGAAGTATGCCAAGCTGACAATATCTCATCAGAAAATACAGGAAATATCGAAAGTGAAAGGGAGAAGCAATGCGAACTTGAGGAGGAAGAACGACAACCAAAATAATCACCACTATCTCTTGAAAAGATACGAACCAATAATTAGCATTAACCTTTGCCCAACATTTTTAGTTTCAGATGTTAAGAGAGAGCCAATAACACCGATACTAGATAAACTCAGATCAATCAAGCGGCTAATTCAATTTAGCAGGTTGTTATTTTTGACCAAAATTTAAACGATGAGTCAGAGGATTACTATTCATCAAGATAGAACTAAGAGATCTTAGGAAATCGAATTGCAAAGCCATAACATTTAGTCGACCTTCCAATATTTCCAGATTTAGAGTCAAAAGCATCTGAAAAAATGAGTGCTAGCAATGCTGATAGTGCAACAGGTTTATAAGTGTAAACTCATATTAGATTATCTGATTACCTTCAAGCGAACAGATAGAAATAATCCAAATAAACGTAGATCTATAATCAATTGAGGAGGCAAGATGAAGCGTTAAAATCTTCATAATCTCAATAGCTGCCCAAGAAGAATTTATATAATCATAGCAAGAGTCTCAAGTAATAATAAAAAGACTCTCTTCCAGTCAAAACCCAGCCCAAATAATTAACTAATCAGAATGCTTATAATCCAGTAACATCCCATATGCCGATCAAGAAAAACATTAACAATGACAATAATTAAAAACGAGGGCGTCTCCGAGAGTCGAGGGAAGCTAATACTAAAGTAGGCGTCAATTAAAATCACGAATAAAAACCCATTCGAAGCAAAAGTAAATAATGGGTGAGAAATAATTACCCGATTAGCACTTTCTCTTCCAAAAATAAATTTAATTTGTAACTGGGGAGAGGTCGTGAGAGAGAAAGCTCAAATGATGATTAAGGGATTAACTAATCAAAAGATAAATCAAAACAAACATTTTTGAGTGAGGGACGAGTATTAAAAGAACACAGTTAAATTCTACTTCATCCTGAGTTCGCTCCTAATTCACTATTTATGGCCAATTTTAAAAGTAAAGCTTAATTTACTAAAATTCCCGAACAACTGTCAGCTATAAATTAAATTCCTCCTCAGCCAATATAATTTCTGTTGTCGATAACCCCAAAATAATCCTCAGCAATAAAAGAGAGAATGAGGCGGAAATCAAATTAAGGTAGTGAAGTTTATGGTCGCAGGAGTAGTTCTTCTGGAAAGATAAATGAAAGGATAGAGATGATTTCTAACCTAAAGGCTAGTAAATCGTGCCAAAAGAAGATGTCCTCTCTCTAAAAGATTTACCTTCAAAAAGTCCAAAATTGATATTTTAATGATGCTTATAATGCTTGTTTGCTATTATAATATCTAATGATAAGATTAGTTAAATATCTGAAGAGCGAGCACTTTAAAAATAAGATCTATCATGGGGCCATATTATTATTGCTAGGCTCATCCATTTACTTTATGACAGGGCCACTGATTAAACCAAACCGAGCCGAAACCGCAGGATATGATGGCTATGATGATGATTGATTCATAAAATATTTAATATGTGAACAATTTAATATCGGTTGATCAGAAGAGATAAAACAAATTCCAACGACTGCTTGTTGCAACCTAATTACTTTCCTTGCATCGTCCACATAAATATTTATTTCATATTGCAAACTCATTTAACAACTTTAATTGTTGAAAAGTCTACTAAAATCTTTAAGGATAAAGTGCCTAGTCACGTGAATCTATATGGTTAAATTAAAAAACCAAATTAAAAAATGTTTAAATGCTAAAAATGTTTAAAATGATAAATAAATGCATTGCTTGCAATGACTATTTGTATAGGCCCTTCTACTTTAACTCAAAGTTGACGCTGCTTAATTGTCCTTATTTATTTTCCCTTCAATATCTTCTATTTGTTTCTATATATTCTTCCAATTTATCTAAAATTGATCTTCTAAGAATCATATCATAAAATGGAAAGCAGTTTCACCACTGATGAAAGAAAGCCATTGAGCTAAACTATCCAATCAGCACTTAAAAATGTCAATTAAAATAAACTCAAAGAATTTACCCAAGCCTTGTTTCCAGTAGTTACTTCTAGTAATGTTTACGAATGGTTTTAACATAGTCTCAGCACTTTCTATGAGATTAGATTATGCAAACAAATAGAAATGACTGCCATAACAAAATAATTATTGAATAAGAGTTAATAATATGGACCAGAGGTTAAGCAAGCTATGCAGGCTCTGCTTCTAGGAGAGTTTTGTAGTCAACTGAAAGCAGTCATTTTAACCAGGGAAAGAGTCATTCAAAATAAATAAAAAGATAAAGATGATCGCAAGACAGATATCATTGATATCACAAAAAAGGATTATTCTAAGCCCACAAGGGAGAGCAGTCTTAAGTCAGGCAGTAACAAACAAGCTGACACAAGAAAAACCTTTTCAGGCGCCAATTCGGAGGTGGACTATGTAAACAATTTAGCTGACAGAGGTATCTGTATATGCTAGAAGGAAGTAATAATTAAATAAGGCTCAACATTCTGTTGTGTGCATTGCGGCTCACATTACCATCTCGAGTGCATGAAGAAAAAAGCAGGAACAAAGTATTGCGTATATTGTCATTTGAGGCGTCTTCTGCCTAATCGTGAAACCAAAAAAGTACTGTTCATGGGAGTGCTACGTAAGGGAAAAAAGAGGCACTAATTTACAATTACTCTGCAGGAGGATGATTTATCAATGAAATACAGACTACAAGTACGCTGCTTTCGTGTTAAATAGACCACTCAGTCATTCATTTTGTTTCCCGATTACGCTAACATTGCTATAAATAACTACTCTGTCAAATAATTTGTGCCTCTACATCGGCAATCCAGCCTTAAATATCGAAAAGATGAGCCATTCTTTGCCGAGATTAAGCATCTTATACCCAAAGATAATAAACTTGTTATTACCGAACGTATCCCTGCAAAAGAAAATCGAGAAGAAAGGCTTGAACCATAAAATCATGTTATAGGCTTTTTTATGATCGAAGAACGCAAAATAGAACCGCTTTTAAAGGATATCATTG
>Ga0302185_10000176_pt1 | contig 51313 bp, 55 predicted proteins | sample II_Bog_E1_1_FD_200231 | JGI IMG/M metagenome (GOLD analysis project Ga0302185, IMG submission 200231) | Peat permafrost microbial communities from Stordalen Mire near Abisko, Sweden - II_Bog_E1_2 | ecosystem: Environmental > Terrestrial > Soil > Wetlands > Peat | place: Sweden: Abisko... | reverse complement strand
AACCCCAACCCCAACCCCAACCCCAACCCCTGGAAGTATAAATATTTTAACCAACGTTCAACGGTTAAAGTATATATATATTTTCAATAATAATTTCATAATTTACCGGACATTTGGAAAGGAGGAAATTATTATTCAAGAGGTGAGGGAAGCCTTATTCAGGACTTTGTGCCTGATTTTCCTCATTTCTTGCCCACTCCCGGACTTCGAGCCTGGCGAGCGCGTCCATCGCGTATGTTTTTTTTTAATGGAGCATTTCGAGATCTTATGCTCGAATTTGACAACTTCTCGTAGTACAGTATTGGAGAGTAAACATTGGAAAAACGCGAAATATGTAATATTTTATCTTAAGTTTATAAATGAAAACGATTTTGTTAGAATGGGCATCTTCTCTAACGAATGCATATTGAATCAGGACACCAAAAATAACTAAGATTTAACCCGGATATCGAGTGGCGACCAAAGGTTTTTACCAGGGTCTCTGATTTTCTTTTGTCGATAGGGCTATAGGACCATGTCGCCAAACATCTTGGACAGGGCATTGATGATGATTATTATTATAGAAATGAACGATTCAGACTCCGTGTACGGTCATCTGCTGCTAGGTAAGCATCGACGGTCTTCAGAATTGGCAGTTGGAACTGCGGTAGAGGACTATCTGACATCGAGAAGGGTAACTTTTACCTTAAGAAGCAGTTACTTCACAGCTACCATTGCCTTGCTTTGGGTGTTACTGAGCCCCAGAAGGCCTTCAAACTGAAAGGCTACAATTGTCACTTCGCATTACCGTATACTGTGACTCAAATGAAGATCAACTCATCAGTATGTGTAATGGAGCAGGTACGAAGCTGCGCCTGGCGGAAGTCAACTATGTATCAGTTGTATGCACTGGGTACCCCTTCCTGCAGTCGATTATTGTGGCTTCTCTCTACCTCAACCCCAACCCTGGTATGGCATAGACTAGCGATGCCACCATTTTTACTGCTGTGCACGATATCCTTGGCTGGCGAGCTGCTTGCGATGGGCACTTCGTGCTGATGGGTGACTTTAACCTTACGCACTAGGAGCTACTGAATAGACATGGCAGTTTACGACCCTTCTTGATCGGCGCTCACCGTACCAAGTACTCTCACACAGCTAATGTTTCGCTGGGATCAGCATGTAGCACGGTAAATTGATAGAGTGTATAGTAGTTGGCCCGGAGAAACCGTCCAATTGTGTATCTAACTGGAAGGGGGAGAAGGAAGCTAAACTCTGATCACTCACCTGTAATTCTTCGTCTACGAGGAAGGAAAAGCACTCCATTATCTCGGACTCTAAATGAATTAATCTCCATATTTAGCTACAAATCTACCTGTGTTTGGATATTGTCAATATTTGGGCTACTTACGAGCTGCATACAGAAAAAGGAAAAGGCAAATCATTATCTTGAGACAGAAATCAATAGATAGAGACATCATCAATCACTTCCTGTTCATGCGGATTGTGTTTTAATTTTCCTATAATCTGCGAATGAAGTCTTTGGTCTACTGCAAGTCTTTTTTCTTCCTCATGTCGCCCCTCTCTATAAACTAGTGGTCACGTTGTTCGATATTTTGGTTTAGCCTACCAATCTGTAGCTTCAGGTTGGTGATTTAGCGCATCTGTTCATTTGTATTGGTTTCTCTGCGGTTTTCCTTTTGGGAGTGTTCATATCTTTAGTAATGGATATTTCTTTCCACTCTTTCGCCTTTTTAAAACTTATGAGATTTATCCTATCTATCCTATCTTGCTAATTTACTTTAAAGTTCTTTAATCCTTCGGGCCATATCTCTTTTTTCTGTCTGCGTCTCCACATTTTTCTCTCTTTCCTTTTGATACTTCCATTATATTTCCTCTATTTTTACTCTCATATCTTCTGCTTGTGCTTCTCTTTGATCGCCTCTTAGATCTGTTTGCATCTTCTTATAAATAATTTATAAACCCTCAAATTTTTTGACTTGCTGGGTCAACTCCCTTTTGAACTTCCTTTCGATTTCCTACATATCTTCCCTAAGTCTGTTCTTTTCAGTGATCTACTACAAGACTCGACTGCGCATGGCCTAAAGATCTGCCTGTAAGAGTTAATTTTTAGTTTGCTGTGACTGATAGGAGTCATAGGGGTGCTTCTAATAAGTATCTCTCTCATTACAATTGCCAAAAGATTGATTGGGAAATGAACCAATGTTTTGACAGTTTGCATTGTCAATGATAGTTTTATTGAGTTCAATGATGGTGAGCTACTGCTCGCGGCATACGTCCAACTGATCAATGAGTTTACAATGCATTTGCTTGAGTTTGTCCTGCAGCAAACTAATTTCCTCCTCATGCTGACAACAGTCTTCCCATTCTGAAACTCTGCTTGCAATCATGATATCTGTTAAATTAACAGCGAAATATTTATTGATGCATTATATCCATAAGTTAAGATTATTTTATTGTTGCATGGGGTGCATATTGGATACAATTCGTAAGCAGGATAAATATAAACAAGGAAATCCTGAGAGCATAGTTCGACTTGATGGAGAAGGAGAAAGAGCCGTCGGTGTTGATACTATGCGTCTCTAAAAAGGACAAACAATTAGTCGTGAATAAATGATCGGAAGCAATAAAAAAGTAAATATTATTCGAGCTACTATCTAGAATGGTTAGAGTGGAGATCGGATGAATCATACTGTCGAATTAAACGATAAAATTAATACACGAAAAATACATATTAGTGAGTATGAGCAGACAAATAAAGATTATGAAATCAGACATGGTAAATTAATCGAGAAAAGTAAAGGTAAAGGTACTATCGATTTTACCCATGAGGAGAAAAGAATCTTGGACCCTTATTTGATCAACCTCAAAAATTTAGCCAATGCTGAGGATTAACAGGGATATAATTAAAGATCATTGAAGAATCATCGTAAATACCTACAAATAATCGAGTTGATGGGCTATCCTGAGAATGGGGAGGAAATCGTGCTGGCCTAGAAAGACGTTGCTTGGCTTGAGTTTAAGCGAGGAAATGCCGACAAGGCTGAAAAGAATTTAAGTGAATATTTCAAAAAGTTAAGGCCTTAGGGAGAAACTTCGGCCCATGTGGCAATCCTTTCTTGTCAGGCAAACATAAAGCTTATTCAAAATGAATATCAATCATCTTTGGAGTTGTATTAACTCGCTTTAAAAATGCAAAAAAAGCTTAACTCCTCCGACTTAGTCTACGCCAACATCCTGGGTAAGAGAGGATTAGTGTACTACCACCTTCAAAAGTATGATGATGCCATTTCAAATTACGAATAAAGTTTGAAGATAATAGATAAAATCTAAGGAAAAGAGTCAATGGAATATGGGCGCACTTTGGGTAATCTGGGAAATACTTACTTTTCACTGGAGAAATATAAATAAGCCCGATAGAACTATAAAAAATGCATTAATATTTGCAAAAACAACAATTAAATCATAAGCAGTCTTTATTCCAACTCTTATGTCTGCATCGGAAATTCCTTTATGAAATAAAAAAAATATAAAGAGGCGGTCTAAATGTATGAGGCAGCCAAGATCATTTAGAAACAGTTGAATTCCACGCAATTAGTCGATACTTTAGCTAAGATAATGAATTGCTATCGTTAATTGAAGAACAAACCATTATAAACCAAGACCAAGATTGAGTACTTGTAAGAATCTCTTGCCAGCTTGAAATATTCCTGATTTAATCGAGCATTATTAGAAATATAAATTATATATGAAGACAATAGAACTAATGTTGACATCAGGTTTTGAATATGAGTCCCTTCATCATAATCTTGAATTCATCCATGCTTATCTATATCCATACATATGTACCTATCCGTCTTTATCCAAATCGAAATATGATATCAAAGTTTTATAGTATTATTCGTGAAGTTGACTCCCCAGCTTAAGCTTTAACTCTGCCGCTGAAAGTGCACCGCTCTTGTCAGTATCAATTATGCTAAAAGTTTTTTAGAGATTATCATCTGTTATAACTTTGTTAAGATCCATTGCTGCTACAATAAACTCTGAATAAAGGCACAAGTACCAGAGTAACTGATATCCTTTGAGCTATTAAAATCCAGCTTGCTCATAATCTCAGCAGCATCAGTTTTTGCCTTTTTGAGCTGTCTGTCCTAAAACTAAACCATCGCCTTGGTCAACTCCTGCTCTGTAATGACTCCATCTCCCTCATCGTCGATCCAATGGAAACTGCGAATATAGGCGTCTTCATTGTCAATGGTCACTATGAAATTGATCATAAAAACAAGTACGCCTAACTGTATCTCCGCTATTTTGATTGATTTAAAAGCACGCATGTTTGCTAGAATTCTCAGTAACGACTACTGATCCTCTGCAGACATTATTTTAGCTGCTCTATTGGTTTTGATCCACGGATGGTTAAATACATCTGAAAGTTAGAGCCGTTTAGTAGGATTCTTTTATAATAAGCCTGAAATTAAATTTTTGACTGATTGAGAAGCTGTTTGCCAAATCTATTTATTGAAATCAAGGGGTTGATTTGTTATATTGTTGAATATTTCTTCTTGATTTTTACCCCCAAAGGGAGTCATCTTTGAAATGAGAAGATACAGTAACACTCCCAACGACCAATTGTCGCATTTATTATTATACCGCCGCTGGATAACTTCCGGAGCTATATAGGTAACCTCAGTAAAATGACGTTTACTGTTCCCACACAGTTGAGAATGGTGGGTTCATCACTCTAATAAGCGTAGGCATTGCCAAAATCAATTAATTTCAAAATTTGTGTCTTCTCGTCGAAGATGATATTCTCAAGTTTAATATCTCTGCCTTACGAATTGAGTACCTGTGCATTATATGATTCATGTGGAGATGGTTGATAGCCAGCAGCACCTGATAGAATATGCTAAAGGCTTCCTTTTCTGTAAATTTATTTTTGGACAAAAAATAATCGTAGAGCTATTTTCCGCTGATGAGCTCGGATATCATATAAAAGTATTTTGAGTCTTATTGCAGCCCATATATTTTGATGATATTTGGATGGTCCTGAATATACAAGTACGTACGATATCTTTCAGCAGTTCAAACTCATTACTGAGAAGTCGTTCCACGCCTGGTGCTTTACTCTTGTTGACTTTCTTAATAGCTCTCATTTGCTTACTGCTTATGGATCTAGCCTTGTATACTTATGCATAGGTGCCTTTGCCAATTATCTTCAAAAGTGCGTACTCTGATTCAATCGAAATAATTTGAGAACGAGTTACCATCTGCTTGAAGAAGAAGCGAGAGTCTTCGGCGATGTACGATTGCTCTTTCTATTTACCTGATAAAGGTCCCATTAGATCTGGTATATAATCAAATTATACATATCCTCAAATGATAAACTCTTATCTCAAGTTATATATGTATGACTACTATTAATGACAGTGTTGATATAATTTATGATATTCGTAGTATTGGCAACAGTTCTTTTGGTAGTCGTGGGGCAGCAACAGCCTTACGGATATACACACAAGCAGAATCCCCAAATCCTTAGCTACCTCCGACCTCAGGAACCCATCCTACTTAAATTATCCGTGAAGCATGGTGAAGAAGTTCTCTTCGAATCAGAATATGAACTTCTCTATTCTCTCGAGCAACCTTAAATAATTCAAAATGTAACTCTGAGCACGACCTCTCTAACTCAAAACCTCACTCTGCATGCATCTCTTTTTAAAATCGAACCATTCTTAGAGGAAGTATCCTACGAGCAACAAAGTAGCATCAATTTTATACAGACCTTACTCGATATCAGAAAATACGCAAAAATGACGATTAAGAATCCATACGCCATGGAGGATCATACGATCTCATTGACTAAGTCATGCCTGAGGACAAAAAGGAAGAAGAGAATATCGAGTATGCCCTGCATATTGCCAAAGACTTCAATGTCTTGGTACTATTCACAGACGTTTCCTTTGCCAATGTGAACCAAATTCAAAAGCAGATGAATCTTCGACTATACAGAGAGTATTCTCCACCAAGATTTACCACAGGTTTAGAGATCAGTCAGTTCCATATTCCTTTCCGTAGCTACGCTGTGGCGACAGATGGTGATCACAATGTGACTTTGCACATTCTACCTTATGACTTCTTCTACTCTTTGCTGTTCTATTCTCTGGGCCATCCTGAAATAATGACGGAGCAAACTGGAGCTATAGGTCAGCTCATTGGTCTCGGTATAGACGAAAGTGCAATCGATGAAATGAAATAAATTCTGTTTACAAATCACATCTATCTATTGGTTGCTTACTTTGGACTGTCGACCATCCAAACAATCTTAAAATTTTTCACTATCAGGCAGGAATACCGTTTTTGGAAGGACATCTAAAAGAACAGAGGAATGTCTTTAAAGACGTTGTTCTTCGAATTAGGCGCTTAGATAATCGTAACTCTCTACCTGATCGAGCACGACTCCACCAAATTAGTAATTTTCTTTTGCGTGGTTGATGTTGTTATCGTGATATGGAAGATTACCCGGACCTTCAAGATAGGGCTCTCCTGGCACTTTCCTTTTCTATCAATGACTACCAGTGAGCTTTATAAAAAAAGGGAAAAGATGGATTCTCAAGCTATATGGTATATGAACTATCTGCTGGGCCCTTTGAGTATAGCTTACTTTGGATGGTCGCTCTATTCAAAAGGTGGACAGATAAAATCCATCTACACTTTCTTGTTGTAAAACGCAGTGGCATTTATTGCCATCTTCGGGTTTATTATGATGACCCCTCAGCTTTACATTAACTATAAACTCAAGAGTGTCGAACACATGAACTGGCGAGGTCTTATCTATCGCTTTATTAACACCATACTGGATGACATCTTCGCTTTCATGGTCACCATCCCTACACTCAGAAGACTCATGTATTTCCGAGACGGTACCCATTACGTTAGTTAGATATCATATTTGTTATTTATATCTACCAGAGGTGGATCTATAACGTGGACTACTCTCGAAAGACCATCAGCACGATGGGAGAACCGTCGCCTTAATAGCTTAAGATGGAGTGAGGCAAGAAGGGTTTAAAAATAAATTGATTATTGCTGTTGTTTGATTGGTCTATTAGTCAGGCTAACTATATTGACATCTTTTGATTGAATTACTGGTATTAAGTGATTTGTCTGAATAACTCAATAATTTGAATTTAAAGATGAGCAACGAATCTAACCCTATAGATCTATCCAAACTCAAATAACTCATCCACAACGGTTTGGAAGCCATCCCTCCAGATAAAGACATTCAGCAAGCAGTCATTGTTATCGGTGATACTGGTGTAGGCAAAAGCACTATCATGTCTTTCCTGAGCGGCAACAATCTAGTCGTTAGGTATGAGGGTCTCAAGCCTACCTTAGATAACTCCGGAGCTTCCAAAATAAAAATCGGTCACTAGAAGTACTCTGAGACCTCAATACCAACTAAAGTAGTTATTGAAAACATGGCCTTTTACGACTGCCCTGGCTTTAAAGACAACAAGGGCGAGTAATACTAGATCTCAAATTCATTTTTTGTGCAGAGGCTGCTGGATAATTATCAAAAGGTGAAGTTAGTTTTAATCATCGACTAAAGTCATATCAGCGAAGCCCGGGCTGACAAACTTCCTAAACTGATTCGTAATTTGCGCAAGAGTTTCAGAACGTTCGAGGATATCAAGGATGGTGTGTGTCTTATAATTAACCGCGCCGCATAGGATCATACAGCTGAGGACTACCATAAGTAAATTCGTAAGATGATCCAACTCAAAAACGAAAACGGGTACCTGTTCACCGAAGAGGAACGCCTCTTCATGGACTTTCTTATGTTCAAGAAGCGAGTGATGCTCTTTCGCCAGGCTGGCAAGGATAACAGCAACCGTTTTGAGGCTGGTGAATATGAGAGATCCCTTTTAAAGGTGATAAAAGACATGCAGTTTGTGAAGAGCAAACATATTCAGAACATTCTCAGCGAGAGTGCAAAACTGGCAATTCGCGACTTCATCGATTAAATTACAAGTCGTTCCAACAGCAAGATTGAACTGATTTGCGCCGAAATAGTGGAGATGTATTCAGTCAAGGTGCAGAAGTTGGGTAGCGATATCAATGGCATCATCCTGCTGAAAGAATAAGTTATCAAATTGGCAGAGGAGATGAAAAAAAATAAGCAGGAAGAAATACTAAATATACTGCAACGGTAACTGCCAAGAGACAAGATTCAAGATTTTGAGGAGGATTTCGCTTCCATCATGTTTTTCAAGGGTATCTACGACAAGACCAGCACTTATTTCAGCAATCTCATGAACAAGATATATGCCGAACTGTCTCATCTCCTTACCAAGTTAGACAAACGCATCACTGTCATCCAACGTGAACAACATGAGGAAGTGCAGCGCCAAAAAGAAGTCAAGGAACAAAAGATCCGGGAGGAAAAACGAGAACAGGAAAAGATCATTGCTTTGTAGCATTGTAGCAAGATGGATGGACTTAAAATCATTGCACAGAACCTTACTACAAGCAAAAAGAGTCTTATTGAGGAAATCAAGGCTGCTATGCGCAATTTGTCCCAAGTGGAGGATTAACTGCACAGGGTAAAGGTTGACGCAGTCAGTCTTAAAAAGCTGAGCAAGGATATCGACAATGAGTTTGACAGGATAGATGTAAGTTATTTGCAGAAGCGCAGAACGCGATGATCGATATATGCATGATAAATAATAAAGGTCAAAATAGATTAGTTATCACCAATTTTTAACCTTTAACCTTTCACGATGCTATTTCTTTTTGCGCAATGCCTCTCTTAACTACTCTTACCGCACTTTTGAACACTCTTTGGGTGGATGGATGGTTACCGCACTACGGTTTTGCTTTCCACGAGAGAGAGACTTATCTGATTTGCTGTTCTTACTCTTACTCTTTGGCCCTGGTTTAATTGGACTTTTCGACCGCATTTCGTTTTCAGTGTTAATGGAAATATTATGGGGTATAGCTGTGCTGGTTTCCTTTATGATGGCCATCAGGTTGTCTATTTCCTTCTCCAGCATCATCTTATTGCGCTTACTCTAGTTTTATAGTTGGTTCAACGAAAAAGATATCTAGTTAACCTTTTACGCCATATTCTTGTCTCCCTTTTGTACAGCTGTTGAGTTGATCAACTTCACACAGATTTACATTTTATTATTGAGCTAATCTCGTAGTCTGTCTTCCATTTTGGCCATCTCCTGATTAGTCTATCCCTTGAATTCCTCCCGACTATCCCTGTCCAAATTCAGATCCGCCAGCACCAAATTTTATTTGATCTTTTCGATGCTTCTCAGTTCATCCTTGAACTGCTTCGACAAAATATCAAACTACTTCACCTTAAATTCGATTAGAGAGCAGTGTGTACTGCATTATTAGGATGTCCCTTACTTTTTGTATACTAGTTGCTCCTTCTCCTTTTAGTACTGATCGTCGCGAGTTTACGTATATCTTTGCAGCAACTTCACTACGTTTACTAAGCTAGTTAGCTTGACTTCGATTCCATCTACTCTTTATGAAAGTCGACCGATGACCACGCCAATAGAATTGTGCTATTATTGAGGGATTGTGATGGTGGAAGGTCCTTTGGAGAGTGACTTGGATAGAGATCGATTTTCTTTAGATTGTTGTTTGAGCTAATAACGTTGAAGATAGGAGTTATGAATAATGGGCTATGCCATAACAGTTTAAATGCTAAGCCACAGTTAAAGCTAATGATCTATATTTAATTAGAGATTAATTGATAGATATTACGATTGTAAATGCTTATGGATGAAATAGAGATTGCCAAACTGATAATATTCCACATTATCATTTATGTGATAATTTTTATCTCAAATAAAGACATTCATAGCTTGTTCTACAGTAATTTACCCTCACTATGGAAGCTCATGATTAATTTAAACCAAAATATGAAGCGTGTCAACTCCTATCTCAACAATCATAATTTGCATTAATAATAGATATATCAATCATTGGATGGCAACTAAAATCGGAAGCGCAATCAGTCCAGCACCTGCACAATATTTTTAGGAAAAGAAAAAGGGTTAAATGAATGAACTGAAAATGTATTTTTATGGTTAGCTAGCGCTCTTAACGCAGTCATCAATGACAATGATAGCAAAAAAGGCAGGGAGGTTATCCGCAAAGTTATAGGATACATGACTCTTGGCATGGATGCCTCCCCCGTCTTTTCGGAGATGTGTAGAGCATCCTTTACCAACGATGAAGTCATGAAGAAGATGATATACTTCTACCTAACCACCTATGCTGAGGACAATCCTGATCTTGCCATCATGGCTGTCAATACTTTCAAGAAAGACTGCAAACACTCATCCTCCAAAATACGAGGATTGGCCCTTCGTAACTTATGCTCCTTCAAATCATCGGACTATGTTAATAATGTGCTGCCTATTGTCCGTGAACTTCTCAACGATTTCGAGCCCTATGTCAAGAAAACAGCGATAATGGGTGTTCTAAAGGTATTTTATGCGGATCCAGTCACAATAATCAACGACGACAGCATAATAAACACTCTTTCACAACACATAAAAGATTCTGATGGTTTAGTATCGGTCAATGCTCTGTTAGCCTTGGACTAGATCCTTGTTTCCGAGGGAGGTATTCCTCTAAACAACAAGTTATATCTATATCTAGTAAATCGACTCAAATAATACAACTAATGGCAACAAACTTGTATTCTGGATATTCTATATCGATACTCTCCCGACCAGCAGACCGATAAGTAAAGATATGAAATTATGGGTATACTGTGGGATAAATTGAAACACTCTTCCACTCCTCTAGTATTAGGATCAATCAAAATTATTCTTAAGCTCACAGATAAGCGCGAGGATCTTTTTAAAAACATTGTCGAGAAGATTAAAGCCCCCCTGATCACTCTCATGACAGGAAACTAAAATTCAGGATCCTATGAGACTATGTATGTGGTTTTACAGCATATTGAGTATGTCATCCTGCATATGGGTGGCAAAAGTTACTTTTAAAAGGATTTCAAATATTTCTACTGTAAATTTGACGAGCCCACATACATTAAGGGTCTCAAAGTTAGGATAATGGGTGAATTGGCAAATTAATATAATCTTGGAGATTTGCTCAACTAACTTAATGATTACGCAGGGGATGTTGATTTCGAAATGGCAAGAAAGGCAGTCAAGATATTGACTGATATCGCTTTGAGACTACCAGAGGTAAGCAAAGCCTTACTAGTCAATATAAATTCATTTTATAAGCTGCACAAGTCACACTTAACGAACTAAGCCATGCTGAGCTTCTATCAGATCCTTAGGAAGTATCCAAAACTGTTTGCCGATGTTAAACCTGCATTACTCGAACATAGAACAGAAATTAACGAGACTGAATCCACTAAAGCCTTAATTTGGGTGTTAGGCACATTTGCACAGCATCTAGATGAGGCCCCCTATATCCTCGAGGAATTTATTTAGAATTAATAACAGTTCTAATCCTTTGATAGTTCAATCAAGGAAGTTCTACTCACCTCCATCTTGCAAACCTTCCTAAAACGACCCGTGGAAACATTCAAAATATTGGGTCAAGTGTTTAAGCTTATCTTTCAATCTGAACAATCATCGCTTTCGTTGCTTGACCATGCATCATTCTACTACCAAGCGTTATAAAACAATATCTAGGAGGTAAAGAAAAATTTCAGTACTCTATAATCCGAAATGGTCAAATATAAATAGGATTTACCCGAAGCATACTTAGATGAGGATTTTAATAGTTTGGGCATTATCTATAAACAGAAGGAAGGCAAATACATCAAACCCTACGAGTATTTTATCGCTATGAGGAACAAAGAACTGGGACTGCAACCTTAGCCAGTCGAGGATACGGGTAATGATAGTTAGGAAGAGGGACTTAATCAAAATCATGAGGCGGAGTCTGAAATCACAACAATTTAAGCTGACAATTTGGAGGCTGACCTTGTTCTTGACTCTGATTAATTTTAAAGAATTTGGGGTGAGCTTGAGGAAGGGTACGCATATGATAACTTAGCACAACTTTAACCTTCAAAATTACGAGTGCTTAGAGTTGTACGGAGGAAAGCATTGAATAGTTGTTTAAAATGTGGCATATATCGACCATGGCTTCGGCGGAGTAGGAGGAGATCAAACTTCTTAAATTTTATCTGTATGCTCGGGATGTGAGAAATGGTAGTTACTTCTGTCTTGAACTGCATATAAATAAAGAGGAGTAGTCAATGATGCTCGCAACAAAATCTAAGGATGAAAAGTCAGCGATTTTGCTAAATGCTTATATCCAGGAGTTTTTGAAACTCAACGAACTCATCGAATGATCATAAATCAATGAAATAAAGCTTATTGTAGTCGAATACATATATTGTATTCCAATATCTAAGTCATTGCTAGTTCAATTTTAATATTCTATCTTCACATATCTGATTTTAATTAATAGGTTATAAGTTCATTAATAGTCAAGTTAAAATCAAAGACGAGCACAAAGACGCAGTTCACTTCTATCTGCAGAAAATTTAAAAAAGCCCACTCTCTACAGCTGAAAGTATTACCACTCACCATTAGCCAATAGGGAATAATCAATTCGAGAGGACAAATTTATGATTTTAGATTGAGGATTGATCTATCCATTACCATCCAGCAAACGATCGTATAATATTACAGGGAAAGATTGGCTTTTGTTTTTAGATATCCAGTGCAGGATTTTTACGGATGGTTCTTTCTTGCGAAGCTAGCTAATGTTATAATCTTCACCAAGAAATTGCAAGTGCAAACTATCACTGCTTTTGAAACTGACTTTACAGGCACCAGCGTATTTAAGAATAACTGTGTCTCCATTGGCAAGTTTTTCTGCATCTTCCTTCTCAATAAAAATATCTGTGTCTAGAGAAAATGGTCCCTTAGTTTTGAAAGAAGTATGGTTGTCCAGAACTGTAGAAAACGGTTGAATAACTCCCATTGTCTTATGTGCCTTTGCCAATAGTACTTTCTTCATTTCCTTCTCTAACAGGGAGTATTGTACAACATTTTCGTTGCCTGTTCTGGAGCAATTAACTTTATCAATAAATTACTTGATCATTTAAGGAGTGTATCCTCTGTTTCGAAGACCCCTTAATGTCAATAGGCGTGGATCATCCCACCCTTCGACCACTCCTCTCTCGATAAGATCTTTAATCGTACGCTTTGATAGCACATTGCCTTCGATGTTAAGTCTTGAGTACTCCCAAACCACAGGTTTATACAAACCAAGCATATCCAGAATTGTGTAATATAACTATCTTCTGATTTAGAACTAGAGAGAGCATAGCGAATAATCTATATGCTCTATGCTATCGCAGATACAGTGAGTGAAATCGTACATAGGATAAATATTAAATTTACTGCCAGTACGAGGGTGGGCTTTCTCCTTCAGACGGTAAATGATAGGATCACGCAAGGTGGGATTTGGAGAATCGGGCTGTCCTTTAAGCCTTAGGGTTTGTCTGTGTCCCAGATGCGGGAATATCTTTAAAGATTGGTCTATTGTTCTTTGTCTATAGGGATTGGTCTGCTTATTCTTCCTTTCGAGTTATATTTCCTCCTGTGAGCTGTCACAGACATAAGCATGTCCTTTCCGCACGAGCTCGTGAGCATAATGCAGTATTTGCTCGAAGTAATCACTCGCAAAAGTTATTTTATCGGGACTGTACCCTAACCACCTTACATTTTACTCAATTTCCTAGATGAATTAATGAGTCTATTTGTCAGGGTTTGTGTCATCGTACCGTAAAAAACAAGACCCTTCCATTCGTTTTGCACTTTAAAAATTAACACGAATAGATTTAGCATGACCAATATGGAGGTACCCATTGGGTTAGGGTGGAAATCTAAACCTGGGACGCCCTCCCGTTATGGCTAAATGTTGATCGTATATTTATTTGGAATTGCATTCTTCTTTAATACGTCTTGGCTTAATTTATAGCAATTTATCCCATAGTTTATTATCCTTTTTGAAGGATGCCTTGCTGCTGCTCGTAAATTGCAACTAGCTTACCCTTGTGAATATTGTCTTGCTGTCAATCGTAAAGAATTTTTATCGAAGACCTTTGCAAATTTAGTTTATGTCATCAATTGGCTCGGAATCTTTCAATGAGTTAATTGCTTATTCAAATTCTGCTAATTCTTCGCTACGTCTGGCAAATTTATCAACAATATCTACCCTGCCCACCTCTTTATTTACTTTAATCTCTCTCAGCAACCACTTTATAATTTGATCCAACTCGTATTGACTGTGGATCATGCCATTGATCACCAGTTCTGAAAGAATGGGTCGGAGGTGAAGAAGACTGTCGCTACTACAGTGCGCATTAAATATCATATTGCATTTAAGCTTGGCATCGTCAGGATGGCAATTTTTTAGCACCGATTAGAAGTATACTTGACATTGTGAATACTTAGGATTTGCATTGTTTTTATCCTGTTGCAGGATGCTACATAAGTGAGGGGTCAAGATGGCGTGAAAGCGATTGCCTTCCGTGCCTAATTTATACAATATTTTAGTGATGCAAATCATTTATAATTATCGTCATTGAATATTCAGTCCTCTCATCAACAAATAGAAATCATAAATATAAAAACCCATTTCCGCTCAAGCCTACCATTCTTCCATTGAAAGCATTTAAAATTGAATTTTTCGCAATGGTTCACCCCATACTATAAACTATCTGACTAAAAGTGACAGTAACTCAAAGAAAGTCCTGTCCTATTCTCTGTCTCCTTTCCATTCTGCTCTTGATATTAATTTTATTAATAACTATTTGTTAAAAGACCCAATTTTGTCGAACAAATGATCTTCTATTTAATTTAAAATATTTAAACAAAATGCACAAGTTGAGTCCTACTTGGATTTGCCTCATTGTCTTATATGCACTAAGCCTACAAAGGGGGCACTGTACCTCCACCTCACCCATTTGGGTGGCTAGCTCATTTTTTAAAGCAGGTAAATCTGCTGTCAAGTAGGAGCCGTATCCTTTGCTTTTACTTCGGGAGCAGTGGTCCAGAACGCAACCATCACTTATTCGTCAGCCATTGTGAACAGCAATCTAAAAGTGCCCACTTTGGGCATCACTGATATAGACTTTGCGATATCAGCAGGAAAGATCTATTTACTTATCCAAGTGGTGCAGTATACCACTACCCTGATGAAGTTTTAAGTCCAAGTAGCCACCAGTAGCTCCCTCTCTCTGCTGAAAATGACCTATATGGCTCTCGATAACTCCTTCGCTCCAGCCTTCAGTATGAATTATTTCTTCCCAGTAAAACTTTCACAATTTAGAATGTAAACCAAAACAGCACAGGCGTATCAGCTCAGTTTTACGTAAACTTCACGCAGTCCACAGGTGTTACTCTGAACACAAGTCATTAGAATGTACTGCTGCCTTTCATGCATTACATAAATGTGATTACTTACGATAATACAATCGACATTCACCTTAACTTTACTGTTCTTAATTCCAGCTTCTACACTGTTATTATCACCTCAACCAGCAAAATCAACTTACAATATGCAGGATTCAGCCGACTCATCTTCGACAAGACAGCCATTTAGGCCATGGGCAATGATTACTTCAACTACGGAATGGTTAGTTCCACCAACAATAACAACACGGCGCTTTCAACCACCATCCCTCCAGATATTATTCCCTCAAATCTATACTATGGAATGCATTCGTTCACGATTACCACGGGCCTCTCAACTTTGGATTTTACATCATCATATGGGACAAGCAGTGGTGCTATCGGCTATACCTCTCAAGGAACATTCAGCTACTCGAAGATGCAGTTTAGCTATATGCATCACAAGACTAGGACATGTCCATCAAATTACCCCTATTACAATATCGCAGAGGTTTTATGCTATAATGTTTGCGAGACGGGGTGGTATGGAGCCAGTTCAACTATGACATGCCAGCAGTGCCTATACGATTGCTATACCTGCACTAATGGAACCGCCTGTTCCTCCTGCAATGCAGGGACTGATTTTCGTACGATGAGTGGCTCTCGCTGTGTACCAATTACTGGATACTATGACACAAATACAAACACCACAATCGCAAGCACTTGTACTTCCCCATGCGTTACCTGCCAAAACAGTCCCACCAGTTGTTTAACCTGCATTAGCGGTTACTATGCATCAAATTTCGTTTGTCTAAATTGTACATTAGCCTTACCAAATTGTTTGGCCTGTAGTTCTAATAACTACTGCACACAGTGTCCTGATGGCTCGAGTGGTAGTAGCTGCTCTTCATGCACTTTAGGTCAATACTTATAACCAAGCAACAGTACTTGTGTTAATTGCTATACGGTAATTAATTACTGCCAAACCTGCACAAGTCAAAGTGTATGCACCTTATGCCAAAATACATTCACCCTCTTCAACGCAACTAATTGTAGCTGCCAATTTACGTAATACCAATTACAGACTGAGGGACAAGTTACGTGCTATTCATGTGCGGATATGATGCCCTATTGTTATAGCTGTAGTAGTTCGTCAAACTGTACAAGCTGTTATCCTACATTTGATCTATTCAATGGCAGCAGCTGTAATTGCAATGCCACATCCTTTATCAATAACTCTGGATTATGCGAACTCTGCAGCACAGCTATTAACTACTGCACGGCCTGTACTTCATCATCAGCATGTACTTCCTGTCTAGCCACATTCACGATTATATCAGGCACTTGCCAGTGCAGTTCAGGCTATTACTTCGACAGTAATTCTACCTCTTGTTTATCATGTCCATCAGCGATTTCTGAATGCGTGACTTGTTCCAGCAGTACTCTCTGTCTCACATGCCAAAGTGGGTATCAAATAAATTCGACAACGCACATTTGCGACCTCATTCTCTGCATAATAAGTAATTGCTATGCCTGTATCACAGGCAATTACTCCGTCTGCCAATTTTGTAACAGCGGTTACTCCCTTGCTTCCTCAAACACAAGCTGTCATGTGGTCTGCGGCGATTATGAGCTGTATAATCTAACCGAGCAATGCGATGATGGAAACGTTCTTAGTGGAGATGGATGCAGTTCTACATGTCAAATTTAGACTGGGTTTAGTTGTCCAGCCCAGTATGTAAACGTAACTCAAACCTACTCTGCTTGCTACTACACCGGAACTATAACCTTTGATTTGTTGTGGACTCGTAAAATAGAAGGATCTAATCAATTAAAGTTTTTGTTTCAGTTGAATCAGCAAATCAACCAGTGGAACACTGTGGACTTCGGAGCTATCAGCGCGGTTGATTTTGTAGACACATCCACTAACTTCACTCTGGGTATGACTTAGGAGTTTATCTCAAGCTGTTAAGGGTTCTATGATTCTAGCACAAATAGAATTTCACTCACCGTGAGTTATTTTAACTACAGTCTCTAAAAGCAATGGGTAAGTGTTGCACTATCACCTTACTCCATCGGATATGCTGCCTTTACTCCTCCTCCTAACGTGTAGTTCTTTCCTCCCACTATAAGTGTCATTTTTTCTGTACTCGCCGATAACAATCAAAATTCTAATCTTTACTCTAGTGCTTAGTACAGTTTGTACAGTGTGAATGTGATGATAACCTACGCGATCTTAGGACTGGCTGTGCTCACTGTGATCACTTCGCTTGTATTTCGTAAAGGCAAAGTGATAACTTTCTAAATGCTGACAATAATCCAAATTACCTATTTCTCACTGGCTTTTCTGGACTCAATGAATCCAGTATTTGCTGGCATGTTGCCTATGCGCTATATTACTGGAATCCTTAATTTTCAATTCATCGAGAACTACCTATATGAGTACAGTTCTTCGGATGCTATGAAGGGAATATATATATATCTCAACCTATCTTCCAATTTCAATATTGTTGCGCTGATTCTAGGTATTTTCCTGGCCCTTGGATTTATACTTCTACTGGTATTTCTTATTGTCAATTGTTTTGGCAAAGCTAACTCCGCTGATAAATCTAAAGCTGTTCAGCCAAGGGGGTATTGGATGCAGAGAGTTGCTTATCATTTTATTGGTGAGCTCAGTCTTTCATTGATTCTAGCTTGGCTACCACTTTACACCATCAGTCTCTTCTTTGAGGTAATGTATACTAGAAATTCTACTAACTTTTGGAGCTATGCAGAAGCTGTAGGCGTGGGAATAGCTATATTAGCGTACTTCATTGCTTTGATAAAGACTCCCTACTTAAAATAAGGCGAATTCAGTCGCTTAGGATAGTACATAAGCGAATTTAATTCAGCCTCCTCCCTGTTCCTAACGTTCAAGTACCCAAATTTGCAGATGCTGTAAACCGCCATTATTAGTGCCTTGGTAATGGTGTGCATATATTCCAACACCAAGCTCTTCTGTACTCTGTGCATCATATTTATCTCGTTTGTGGATATTGTGCTAGTAGCCATAGTAAAACCTTACAGGTATGGTTTTGTATCATGCTTCAAGGGAGATGACAACGATACTTAAATGCTCTTTGAAAAGATAGAACTTTATAAAATTTATGACAAGGAACAACCTTCAGTTAGAGCGGATATAGCGGAAGTATCTCGCAAGGGAGAAGTAGAGGAAAATGCTAGTGAAGTATTCACGCAGCATTTTGTGACTCGTAAGAACATAATCAAGACTAAACACCAAGGCTTGATTCAGGCTGGTCAGGTGCTGAACCAATCAAAGCTATTCTTATTTAACAACAATTTCCGTCGCATCACTAATTTGTCAACTCTAATTTTGGTCTAATTCGTGTTTGTTTGCGCCAAGTTATTCTAGAGTCAAATCAATCAGAGTTCAGATTCAATAAATATAAAGATGCTGCTACCTCTATTCATTCATTTTTTACTATTTCTGAATATGGTTTATAACTACACCTTTTTGGTGCTTCAAATACTGGACAGGACCAAAGAGAGCATGAATATACATCGAGTAGACGAAAACCCAGATTCCAGTTCGCAGTTCATGAAATCAATCTATACAACCAACGCTATTAAGAAAGAAGTGGTTGGTGATGCAGATTAAAGTGCAGCCACACCCCCGCCAGCCCCAATTAAAACTAACCATTAAATAGTTCAATAAAACGCAATGGCTAAGAGTATGTACAGCTTAAAGAGGCCTCAGATACTCCATCCTACAAGAAAGGGAGGTATCAGACGTACAAATAAAAAATTAGAGGAGGAACAACTCTAGGACTGATTGGTTATATTGCTATTTATCTTATAACTGTCTGAAAGCTATATTCCTATAAATTAGGGATTTTATAATCCACTCCAAATATTTAATAACAAAATAGGATGAATATTTATTCCTCTCAGATATGATGAAGGTGTTTGTCTGTATAAAATATTTACATTTTGCTCTCCAGTGAAATAGGAAGGGCTAATGCTTGAAAAAGAGCATATTGGTAAATTCAATCATTCTGATAATTTAGCGATAAGTAATAGTATAAATCAGAAGGTATGCTGGCGAGCTTTGGGCTAGCATGTAATCAATTTGATGGCAAATTCTGAACCTTTTTGAATCTTCCACCCCCTTTTTTGTTTTATGAGATGCTCCTAAAACTTCTAAGCGTTTTACTCCTCTGGGTTTGTTTTTTTGATAATCACTTGACATATTGATTTATCCTCGGTCTTTTTAGGAGGGAAGGAGGCTGTCTTTGGACAATTCTGCAATTCCTGAAGAGTAACTCTGAATGAGGTCATCAATTTATAATAAAAACAACGATATAAATGCAAAATTAAACAGCGTTTTTATGAAACGGCCTTAAATCGTCTGATAATTTCTGTTTAGATTAAAAGTAAATAATAAACTAATGTTAGAAATGTGAATACAAAGTGATACATTCCAAGCTAATATACTTTACCAATTATTTCCTGATTTTTGATTTGGTTTAAATGTTCATAATTAATCGAGGTCAAACATTAATATGAAATACTCAGGAAATTGTATTAATTGTTGAGAGAAGGTTCCTTCTTTTAACATAACGAATTATACCTTCAATATGCGATAGTCATATAAATATAAAAGAATAGCAATTGTTATGCAAACTAATTAATTCAAATGAATCTTTGACTATTTATATCATAATTATTTCAACATGTCTGAGGAGAAACCAGAAGTACCAGCTCCCCAACCAGCAGATACAACCAACGAGAAGAAGAAGGAGAAAGTATAAGTCATCGGCTAGGACGGACAGAAGTTAAGCAAGAATTAACAAAAGAGGCTTGATAAACTCAAAAAAATGGAAAAGGAAAAAGCTGAGAAAGCTGCCAAAAAGGTTGAGGAGAGCAAGGGAAAGGAGGTAAAAGAAAAGAAGGAAGAGGAAATTCTCGACCCCACAGCTTACTTTGAGAACAGATCAAAGATGATCCTTGACCTCAAGAAGAATAAAGATACCTACCCCTACCCCCATAAATTTAACGTAAATATCACCATTCATAATTTCATCTAAAAATACGAACCTATCTGCAAAAAGGGCGAATGGCTCTAAGAATAAACTTCAATCGCTGGCAGAGTGACTCGTATCCGTGCAAGTGGCAAAAATTTGATATTCTATGACCTCAAGCAAGAAGGAGAAAGACTCCAAGTGATGTGCAATAGCGCCAACTACAAAGGACTCCGCACCTTTGAGGAAGTACACTCCACCATTAGGAGAGGAGATATTATTGGTATTATTGGCAGACCAGGAAGGACTGCTACTAACGAACTCTCAATTGCTCCAGGAGAGGTACATTTGCTATCTCCTTGTCTGCATATGTTGCCCGATGCCCATACAGGCTTTAAAGATAGATAAAGCCGCTACCGTAAAAGATACTTGGATTTAATAATGAACAATCGTACACGAGAGACCTTCGTTACTCGTTCCAAGGTCCTAAATTTCGTGAGAAGATACCTTACAGATATGGACTTCATCGAAGTAGAAACTCCAATGATGAACATGATCCCCGGAGGAGCAACGGCCAGACCATTTATGACTCATCACAATGACTTGAATATGAAACTTTTCATGAGAATCGCCCCTGAACTTTATTTGAAGCAGTGCGTGGTTGGTGGCATCGAGAGGGTGTTCGAAATTGGCAAAAACTTTAGAAATTAGTCAATTGATCAGACTCATAACCCCTAATATACTGCTTGCGAGTTCTATATGGCCTATGCTGACTTTTATGATCTCATTCAAATCACAGAGGACATGCTTTCCAAAATGGTCAAGGAAATCACAGGCAGCTTCGTTATCAAGTTCCATCCTGACCCTGATAATGATCCAGAAAAGGTTTTGGATATAGATTTCACCCCTCCATGGAGACGCATCTCTATGATGGAAGAACTGTAAAAATCACTTGGAGTTCCCCTTCCTCAAGATCTTGAAGCCCCAGAGACTCAAGCATTCTTTGATCACCATTGCGAAAAGCATGGAGTGGTATGCGCAAAACCCAGAACCACCCTAAGGCTAATTGACAAGCTGGTTGGTCACTTCTTGGAAACCCAGTGCTTGAATCCTACTTTCATTATCGAGCATCCTCAAGCAATGTCTCCCTTGGCCAAATATCACAGATCCAAACCTGGACTGACTGAACGTTTCGAGTTATTCATTAAATATCACGAGTTCTGCAATGCCTACACTGAACTAAACGATCCATTCGTCCAAAAGGAGTTGTTCTTGTTGCAAGTCAAAGAAAAAGAGAAAGGAGATGACGAGTCGATGTTCTACGATGAAGTCTTCGTTAATGCTTTGGAACATGCTCTGCCTCCCACTGGAGGTTGGGGATTAGGTACTTTTTTAGGAATTCAGGTATTGACAGAACAGTTATGATGATTACAGATCATATTCGTATCCAAGAGGTATTGTTGTTTCCCGCAATGAAACCTGAAGATAATAACGCTGAGAAAGTGGAAGAAGTCAAGGAGGAAGAGAAAACAGAAGAGAAAAAAGAAGAGCAAAAGGAAGAGAAAAAGGAGGAGAAAAAGGAGAAGAAAAAGGAGGAGAAAAAAGAGAGGAAAAGAGAGGATAAACCACAAGAGAAAAAGTAAGAGAAAAAGGAGTAGAAAAAGGTTGAGACCGCCTGATTATGATCCTGTACAGATATAAATCAGATAGGGATAATAAATCATTTATCATATTACCCGTATTAAAATATGATGAAAATTATTTATCTCAAGTTATGAATGCCCTTGATAAATATCTTTCGCACACATCATAAAAATCATTACAACTCTCTAATAATATCTTCAATCCTCGTGTCTAAATTCTGAATTTGCAAATCCTCAAATTTTATCTCGTTGATTTGTCGATAGGCCTTAAAGTTGTTTTTCATATGCTCCTCATCATCGTGGTTGCCACTGAGTTCGTTGATAACATCCACCAAATATTTTTCATAGGTAAATCGTATCTGGTCCTATCGAGAAAAATCGATCCTCTAAATTCCCTCTAAGTATTTTTATTTCTCCTTATATATTTTGGATGATAAAATTTTGTTAAATTTGTCTTTGATAATCTCAGAAATCTCGTCTTCTTTCTTCATCAACAGGTTGCTGTATATTTTCAATTTTTAGTTTACCTTTTTTGATAGATCTTCCACCAGAGTTCCAAAGTGTTAGTAAACATGTCCTGGATAAATTTTCTTGACAGAGAGCAAGGCATAGCTAACATTGAATGAGCATCGTGCACAAAGCAAGAGCAAGAGCTCGATATGCTTGCGGCAATCCTGCTGTAGAAGTTGTAGTCTCTCTAGGGGAAGGATTATCGAATTGAGAATGAATTCTGCTTTACGGCACTATAGATATTGGCGATTTAGTTAATCATACGAAACCTAGTGCTAGTATTTTTAAAGCTCAACCTCAGGTTCAGGCAACTTTTGATATTCCTCGATTAGTTTGTCCATCCCTTCGGAAGCATGGCGAAATTGAGGTTCTTCAATATCGATTGGGATCACTTCCTTCCTTAATTTTTAGAATTTTCTTTCGTCTTCGTAGGGAACGAGAATAGAAGGCATCTTCTACATTTTTTTAAAGAATAAGGGATGCTAAAGTGTACGCTACCAGTTCAAGCGGTATTTCTGATCCACTACTAGTGTTCTGTTTAGAAAATCAGCAGCTTCCTTGGATATCCTTTGTCCGTTCGCTAAATTAAAGTTGAATTGCCGTCCTTCCCTAACTATCTTGAGGGCTATCTCATGCCGCTGTTGATATTCCACTGTTCTGTCTCCATAAATCATCATGAAGAAAATCATGCCCAAGGACCATATGTCAGCCTATATTGCAAAGCTTATTACCTTTAGTCCATAGGGCTCATCATTTCTAACCTACGGGGCCATTGTATTCTTACTGCCCAAGACAGTCCCTTCCGCTATTTAATTCTCACTTTAAATCTATTTAGCAAATCCAAAATCGGCCAGCTTGAATACTCCATTGTGGATGAGTATGTTTGGAGGTTTTAGGTCACGATGAATTATTCTATTACGATGCAGTTCCTGAATAAGAAGCCACTTACTGCCAGACCCAAGATGATCTGTCTCAAGATTATTACTGCATCACTCTCCTCGGTAGGGCCATGATCTTTAATATACGAATCGAGTCCTCCTCCGTTGCAGTATTCTAGAACTAATACCTTGCATCTATCGTTCTGCATCACATCATAGAGTTTGATAACATTGGCGCTGTGGCATTTCTTTAATAAGATCTCCTCAGTTCGTAGATACCTCCTTAGTTTTTCGCGAACCTCTTCGCTTTGATTTTTGCTGTACATTTGGTCAATATCAATGAGTTTAATAGCCACCTCTCGATTGTCGTTGCTGTTAAACCCTTTATAGACAGATCCGAAAGCACCCTTACTGATGTACTTGCGTATTCTGTAGTTCTTAATATAGAGTTCATAGTCTTCCCTATCAATTTTGGCCTCGAGCTCCTCGGTGATGGACAGCCCATGCGAAATTTTATCAAAAAGCTGTATTTTTCTCATGCAACAAGTATTAATTATAATTGGCAAATAGTCAGAATTGATTCAACATAATAATCAACCATTATCAAAGAGAGTAGCATTACTTGCTATTTTGAATTTATAATTTCCATTCTCAAATTATTTAAAGGGAATAAGCATGAATTGGAATGGGATCAGTGAGACAAGTCGAGTCAAAACATAGTCCCTGATGAAAGCATTTGATGCTTTCATTCTTTTAAATCATAAAGGACCCAATTATCAGGATGAACGCATCATACAGGAGTGGAAAATATTTAAAGATATTATCGAGAAAAGTCCTGCCGATACTGAGGGACATAATAAGCATGTAGTTTCCCTTCGAAATACGCTTCTCAAGGAATAAATCAATAAGGAAGGGCAAAAACGACGGCAGTATGCCAAGATAAACTAAAACAAGTAAAAGATATCGTTTGATAAAGCACGAATGGTGGCTATAACTAAATAATTGAAGCGGGCGGTTCTACGCAATACCCAAGATCCACTAGATCTTCTCGGAGTGAATTTATGACCTTGATAGGGTTACAATGAGTTTATTTCAATATTCATAACCGAGGGAGAATATTTAAAATGCAAGATGGAGAATATTGATAATGAATGAATTTAATTAGATTATTTTATCCATAATTCAGTAATAACTTCAAGCGGCTTAAGTCGTAATGATAAAGTTGATGTGATTGATGGAGATAAATAGATGAAGGAACTATGGCTTATCCTTCCGACAGTCAAATAATTTGAAAAGAACCTGTTTATTTCTTGAATAACAGCCTAGCAAAATATTTCTCTTAACATACTTATAATCTTTATAATACATCAACAATAGTTAGGAGTAGACACTTTTTGGATGGTCTACCCAAATTAAATTGTAGGATTCACCTTGCTCAATAATATACCCGTCAAACCAAAATATTATATATATTCACCCACCATTCTAGTTTTTTGCACCAACTCAAAATATGATTTGTCAATTGTTTTTATGTGCGAAGGTATGATGACTTTTGCTATTTCATGCTATCAGGATCCTTCCATTATATATTAATTTAGAAGAACAGCAACTTAAAATGGAAGAAAAATTGTTTATATAAAACTGGTCGGAAGCAGGTAAACTTATCTACGAATCCCTATGGAGAAAACAGGAGGACTAATAGGCATGTTTAGTTTAAATATGTTAAAAAACAATCCGATGCAAGAATGGATACCTGCCCTATACCTTTGACCTCAGGTTCACTATCAGATAAAATACTATTGTTTTTTGCATGCATGAGCAATAATATACTTTTATCCTTCCTCAAGAAGACCAAGGAGAATGGCGCTCAATTCTCAAAAAATATCTCAATCAGACAGGATTTCATGAAATGTTTAAACCCATCAAAAAGATAGGGAAGGGTAATTTTGCTTCCGTCTATCTGGCCGAAAAAATAACTGATAAAGAGAAATATGCAGTTAAGGCATTTTCTAAGGAGGCTGCATATAGTTAGGAAAACGGAAAGTAATGTTTGATGAAAGAGATTGAGATTATGCGACATCTCAATAACAATCATAATATGAAACTATGCGAGGTATTTTAGTCATAAAATTCACTTTACATCATCTTTGAACTACTGGAAGGAGGCCAACTCTTTGAAAAAATTAAAGTATTGTTATTATTATTCAGAACAAACAGAAATTCAAACCTGCTCAAGTTAAAAGGATAACGAGGAGTATCCTTGAAGGATTGAGAGAAATGCACTCCAAGAATATCATGCATAGGGACTTAAAACCATAAAATATCCTCATCCGAGACGAGGAGACTTGCGATTGCGTGATTGCAGACTATGGACTTGCTGAATTTTCGGATTTAGAAGAGTATTTGTTTGTGCGATGCGGAACTCCTGGATATGTGGCACCTGAAGTCATTAACATTAAGGACATGAAAACTAAATATTCTCCAATATGTGATATCTTTAGTTTGGGGCTTATCTTTCACCTGCTTCTCTTTGGAAAGAGTATTTTTAAAGGGAAAACCTACAGTGATGTTCTGAACGAAAACCGGACCTGCACTTTTAGCTTGGAGGGTCCATAATATGCTTAGATAGATGAAGTGGTCATGGATTTGATTAAGAAAATGTTAAAAGTCAATCCTGATGAGAGGATCACAGCAGAGGAGGCCATCAGTCATCCATACTTTAAGGATGAATAGGAGGAGGAAATGGATTTAATTTAATTACGAGATAAGTGCTCATTGGTTGGCGAATCTCCCATTCTTACCACAGCCAACGATAAGCGAAAACAACTGAAAAGCGTAAAGCGGGACAGTTGTCTTGAGTTTAAGATGGGCAAAGATAATATCATTACAGGAAAGACTTAAACTGTAGGCACTATAGGAAGCGGCAAAATTAGTGGATTTGGAGCCGGTCTTTTGAAGGGTGTGAAGGTTAGTAAATTCGTAAAGCCTGTCGAAAGTAAATAAGTTAAATTATGATCTAATGTAAATTCTTTTATTATTTCAATTTCAATTTGGTGTATTGGGTATAATTTGAGGTAAAATATGATCACCTCAAAATGGTCATAATAATGACAAAACATAGATGCCTATCCAATATTATAACATTAGTGCCACCAACTTATAGATTATTAGCTCAATATGATTGGATAAATGAGTAATTGCTGCTCGATTATATTATCATTTCTTTTTGGTTGTAGAAGGAGTTGATGCTTTTGATTTCTTTTAAGGCATCTTTTTCTAATCTTATTCGTCGTCCTCGTCGCCTATGTTGTCGATTTCCATTTGGTTAAGATGCTAGAAATGCTCACTAATACCCCTTACCTATTATTATTTGATTTTAATAAATTCCGATGCTTCCTTCTGACTTTCAATTATGGCTGGGTCTTCGGCACAGTTAGTCCATAGCTGATCCATTAGTTTTCCCGTAAGTGCCTCGTACTGCTGGAGTTTTAACTTTTCTATCAGATCTGCATCCTATGAATTGATTTATTCTGCCTTCTGCACCATCTCATCTAAATTAGCCACCTCTTTTTAAATAAATTATGAAACATCTTCTTTGAGCTTTTATAGCACCTATCTGTAAGATTTAATGGCTTCATTGAGAGGCTAAATTGGTTTTCTATCTTTTAACACTCGTTTAGTAAACTCTTTGTAACTGACCGAGATGAGTTTATCAGCGTGCTGATGTGCGATTTAGCAGGATGAATCATCACACTATGCACAAAAAAAAGGGTACTCTTAGCATTCTTCGCTAAGGCACACCATTCTTGCCTCCCTTTTGTTAATACAAGTTGGAAAACTACCTTACTTGTCTTCCTTGCCATTTTTCTTTGGACTCTTCTCTCCTTTCTTGCGCATTGATTAATAAATATTTAATTATCAGTCATTCATAATAATATAACAAATACCAACAAATAATTATTTAGGGTAAAAGTGTAAAACAATATGAATCAAGAATCTCTAAATATGGTAATATGTTAGTAAAATAGTTCGCAATAATAAAATAATAAAAAGATTGTTTGCAAATATTTGCGATCTCTTTTTAATCATATATGCTGCATTTAAATATTCTATTGATGTATCTATGACTCATATCTTGACATTGACTTATTCAAATTATAATTCTCATTTGGAAGCTTTTTAATTGATAATATAGATTAAAAGTCATATTCCATAATTAGAGTCATTTTTTCTATAGTAATTTAAATGATAGAAGATAGAAAACCATCCAGAAAGCAGTCTCTCAGTCACTGTCTTACACAAATTTCTTTGTCTCCTTCTCATAGCAACATGTATTAAAAAATTAGCCTCATTGGGCAAGGAACTTTCGGCAAGGTCTATCTGGTACATAAACATTTATTTAGGTCATCAATAAGAGAAATCATGAAAAATATGCTATGAAATAAGTAGTAGAAGATCGCAGATACAAGAATAGAGAACTTAGTATTATTTCACTGATGAACCATCCCAACGTCACCAAAATGACTAGTTATTTCTATACCCCAGTATAAGATAAATGCATCATCCATATCCTAATGGAGCATATGGAAACGAACCTCTTCTCAGTGATTAAAAAACAAAGATAATTTAAAAAGCCTGTTGACTTGTCATTGAGGAAGATCATCACTTTTCAGTTATTCAAGGGGCTTTACTATCTAGCAGTAAAAATAGAATGATTCAGATTAATAATATATGCCATAGAGATTTAAAGCCCACCAACGTTCTCCTGAACATGGATACTTATGAATTAAAAATATGTGACTTTGGTTCTGCTAAAAAAATATAAAAAAAGGAAAATAATGTGTCGTACATTTGCTCAAGATACTATAGAGCGCCAGAACTCATACTAAACTCTACTACATATGGATGTGAAGTGGATATGTGGTCTGCTGGCTGTATAATGGTCGAACTGTTAACTCTTGAGCCCGTATTTCCTGGAGATAGTTCAATTTAACAGTTGATTTAAATTATTAAAGTTATTGGGACTCCATCCAAAGATCAAATCGCTGCATTTTCAAAGTAGAACAGCTAAATTTCGCTGCCAACTATCAAAGGCAGCGAATTGGACGTGGTTCTTAAAAGATATAAACCTTCTTTAGAAGAATTAGATTTAATAAAAAAGATACTCGTATATGATACGGAGAAAAGATTGAGTCCTCTATAAGCTTTGAAGCACCCTTTCTTTGCTAATTTGTGGTAATAATAATCTGCCTGCCGACTGCCGTTGCTATTTAACTTCTAAAATCTAAAGGTAAAAAAGAACAAAAAGGCAATAAATGAGCTTTCCAAATTATTTGAAGGTTATCGCTGCAAAGGAGAAAAGAAATAATAAGTCAGTTTTGCTGAAACCACTATAATGGCGAAATGAAATCTGATTCTAATATATTACTTATTTTATTATAGGATTCATTCCATTTAAGGTTAAAACCTGTAACAAGTTTGATCTATTGTAAAGAATATAATAATCATACAATGAATTGATGGAATTTAAAGTGATATTAAATGAAAGAATACACTTCCTTCCTCCTTTGAAGATGCTCAGTTATTGTTTATCTGTCCAATTTGCTGCTAGTCAGGATGGTATTGACACACACGGAGCGAATATAATAATTTAAAAGTATTCTCAAGGCTCTTTTGATCTCTTCAATACTAAGCGCCTCTCTTTATTACAATCTATCTAGAACATAATTAGCAATATGTTATTTATCCATTTCAATAAGACTTCTCAAATAGCACCTATTAATATATTTCTTGTTGCTGCGTTTTATCTGTTTCATCAGTTTATAAAAGCAATTGACTTTGATAGGATTATTTTAAAATATTTTAATTAAAATTCGCTCGCTCTTCGATCGAATGCTCAGGAATGAGAATATTTGATTAATTACGTTTGATTCTGCATTTTTCTTGGCGTATTTTAATATGGTTTTATCTTGTCTATTTTTTGCCTCATTGTTTATACACAATAAATCTTAACCACCATTATTATTATTTTAACCAGTGGTTAAAGTGCGTTATTTTTGATAGGAGTGAGCGAAATGAGGACTGGATACAATCAAATTCATTGCAGAATAGTTATTAGGGTAAATATCAGCCATTGATTCAATTTTTTGCTCTTGCAATTGAAAGGGCGGGTAGAAAAATAACGGTGGTCCACAAAAGTTGGGATATGGATATTGAAAATATGCCATAACTTTTTTTAAAAGAATTAGTGATAGGAAAATTAAGAAAAGTTTCCATAAATTACATTTGCCGGTGTGCTCAATTTAGTCCTACTATGTGTTCTAACTCCCATTTAAAATCAATATATGCAAGACCACTATACAATGGAAAAATCTATTATTTTTGCTAAATCTAAGCCTATCTTTCCTTCAATAATGTTTTGTTACCTCTGATTACACCAAATAATTTTTATTAATTTTATACTTGATGACAATGTGTTATAATATAGTTGACGGCATACTATTAAGGAACGAACAAAAAGGATGTCTATATGATCTAGTCAATGCAAAAATGAAATAATAATTCCCCAAAATATGTTATGGATTTGTTTCGTTCTTTTATCAGATGATTTTAATAATTGAGAAACCATTAGAGTTAATGTTATGTATAATAATAAAATTATCAAATAATATTGTCAAAGTCTTTCCCAATTTAAAACAAATTTAATTATGACAATTGATTTAATGTCTATGACCATAATATATTTTTATCTCATCATCAAAGCACCCAATAATCCTTGACCCATGGCGCAGGAAAATCTTCGGGCTTAGGTTTACGGGCAAAACAAACAATGGAGCTTCCTTCGGGTAAGGTTTCCTTTGCATCAGCCAAGAAGTCAATCACTTTCCTCGGATATATCACTTGCAAATAATCTGCATTATTAATGGTCATTTCCAGCCAAAAATCGAATCTAACAATAAATTTTGTAACAGACTCAAAATTTTATTTCAAAGCTTGATAAACTGGTTTTAGATTATCTCCCTTCCAGATCATAACTGAGCTATTATAACCATCTTTATGGTTTTTTTAGCAGAACAGGTCACCTGTTCTTAGAGTGGCGAACTAGCCATCATATTCAAAAAGCTGATCTAATGAACCAGTGATGATCATGTCAAGGTCAATATAAAACTTCCGACCAGAAATATTACAATTGAAGAGAGTCACTTTGCCCCACCATCGCTTCCATCCCTCTTCAAGCTTTTCAATCTGAATGTCTGGGTGAAGTCCATTTGCATCATCTGTAAAGCAATAAAAAGTAATTTTCCAGGTTGTATTGCGAATAATTCCTGCATATAACTTGTTGACGTAATCTGCGTTGTATCTGCTGCCCCATTTTACTGTCAATACAGAAATATGTCTCTCTGATTAGGCAATGTCTTGAGCTTAGTTTTTATTCCAAGGAGATATTTCTAAAGCTTTAAATCCTTAATAATCTGGATTGCAATGTTTCTTTGTATATTCCACAATTTGGCGCCATGATTGTTTGATGGCCTCGTCTTTTTTCCCAAGTTGTCTCAAGATATCCGTAAAATTGACTAACGATTCAGAATCTTACGGTTTTAACTCCAGAGACTTTTTGCAGTAATCAAAACCTTTCTGAAACTCATCGAGTTGGACATACATCACTGCTAAATTGGTGTGCGCATCGACGTAGGCATTAAAGGAGTTCAATTGCTTTGAAAACAAAACTGGTTCTTTATCCACGAAAATTTTAGGATCAGCATGAGGAGAAAGCAAAAGAACTTTTTCATAGAATTGAATTGCAGTTTTGTAGTCCTTATGCTGAGCGTGAAGATTTCCTAAGTTCATGTAAACGTTGCTAAAGTTAGTAAAATTCTGTTAAATGATTTACTTAGCCTTTAAAAGATGTTCTTCTGCTCTTGTAAGGTCTCCAGCTTGCAAACAGAAGGCTCCAAATTTATTATGTCTAAACCCATTGAGTAGATTCTCATCTTTACTAATAATATCTTCGAGAAGGTCATCAGCCTCCTTCTCTCTTTTCGATCGGAACAATTTAACGAGAACTGCCTTTCTATGCTCAGCTTTTTTGTGTGCAATTTCGGCTGCGGCTTCCTGTTGTTCAACAGTATCCGTACTTGCTTCCATCTTTTTAATAATAACTTAAAAGATTCAACAAACATACTCTTCCAAAGATATGCGTGATTTATCCATAAATAAAGGTTTATCTTAATAATTTGTGAAATGATAAAAGCAATCAATTTATACTTCAGGAATATATAAAACTATTGTGCTTGACATTCTTCAATTTTTGGTTGTATTATAAAATGCAAAGACACAGTTTATGCATCGCAATAGTAGTCCTTATGGTCAATCTGTGTCAAGCTCAAGACTATGTTATCTCACCTCACTAGCCTGCTTCCATTGCCATTAGCCAAATACAATCTCACCAAGATAACTTTTTGATTTAAGTTGAGACTGAGAAATATGACCAAGAGTGGAGTACTCTTTTTGCTCATTACCATTCCTTGCAGTCTGATAACTCTGTTATACTTGAATTTAGATCAGTTCATAAACAAAATCCAACGCAGCTTGGCCAAGTCATCAGGGAATGCTCATTTTCAGGTAATCAAGATCAATGGTGTAAAGTCTCCACCAAGGGAATCAACCCTAACTACTAGCTGCTGAAACTAAATGTTCATTGTCTTAAAAATTGTAATATTTCATTGCTAATAGGACTAACGAACAAAGGTTGGGATGGCTCAACATCTCCAGTTGTATTGGGCAGTGCAGCAGAAAATTCTACTAAAAATCCTGAGAAAACGATAATTCTAATAAAGATAATCGGGTGGATGCTGCTGACCTTGCTACTAGTTCTAGGGGCAATACAGTTTGCAGAAAAGGTTGCCATACACTTTGATCGTAAAATACCAGAGAGATCAAAGATCCGAAACTCCTAATAGGCCAAGAAATAAGATTGATTTATACTCATAAAATAATAAATAAACATGTTGATATAAATCTTTCTGAAGTTGCTATGGCAAACTGGTTTTTCGTTTGATTAATTTCACTGCCATTCTCTTTATTAAACCCTTTTAATAATCTTACAACTATTGCTTTCTATTGAGTTAGGCTACCTTATATGAATTGGCCATGACTAAATCCGATGAAATAATATGAAGATTCATAAAAAATAAAGAGTATCATTGACAGTTTGGAAACTGGTAGTCCGGCCAGAAGGGGTTAGAATCAAGAGGAGATTTGATATCAGATTGGTTTTTCATTAAGTGGGGAAATGGAGATAGCATGTTCATGTTTTCTCCTAGATGCTGAGGAGAAAACATTGGGTATGGAGGCATCATCATAAACTGAGGCTCGTAATGAGGAATAGACATCATTGGAGATAAGAATTGGCCAGGAAATGGAGAAGTTATGGAAGTAGAAAAATTATGTGGAGAGTAGTTATCAGTTATCCTTTTTTTCTTCTGAGCCCTGCTTTCAAAAAAGCTGGACTCTTCTTTGAACTTTTTGAGAATGAGTTTGGCAGTCGAGAGTTTGATCTCTAGTTTTTTGGATGCTTTTGAAACCGGAATCTGTTTGTTGATGACCATGTCCACAAGTTTCATTCTCTTCTAAAATAGATCTAAATATACATCTAAACTGATCTTAGCGTAGTGCAGGGGTTTGTTGGATAGGTATTATCTCTCCATCACAATAATCTATTATAATGTTGCAAATCTTATATGCTATTAATATCACAGCAATTAGCTTGGTAAAGCCAAATGAGAGTTTGCAAAAATAGGACTCGATTGTTTGGTATTCAGGATCGCTCAATCCTATTTTTGATTGATTTTACTGATTACTTTCAAGGCAAGCTTCTGTTGTAAATTTTCTAAGGCAATATATAATAAGTTTGTGTAAAGACTCGATAATATTTTGGCTTCACCTTGCAAATATAAGTAACTGACTTATTGTTAAATCTTCATATTGCTTGGTAATTATCCTCTGCCAAACTTGACCTAAACTTTAAAAGGAATTAATTCACCAAAAGATGCACGTGTCTATAAATTATACTTCATTCCTCTTTTACAATCATCTACACTTCAACCATAACAACTAAACACTGGAAATGCCAAGCTAATTGTTTATATAAGCTATGCTCCATGGATTATAGCTTATCAATTATAATAATGTGTCATTAGAGCATAATCATGAATCTCTATGCAATTAGAAAAGGAATTTTAGATGGCTAATGAGGGATTGCGCCTGAAATGAGGCTATCACAGAGTTTTGGGGATACTTTGCAGATCATCACCTTTTACAAATAGTCTTATAAACTATTTACTGAGAAATCAGAAATGTTGATAGGCACACCCTCATCATTGACAGATCTCTTAAAATATAATTTATATGTGTCTTTTCTTTACAAAGATCAAAGAACCATAATTAACTTAATTATTTTTAAACTTATCTCAAATTTCATTGAATATACAATTACTTTTTTCATTAATCATAGATCATATTTCTATCAAGCCATCAGATCTCGGGTTTGCGCCATTCTTGGCCGCCAGGAGCCTCTAGTCGATCTTTCCCCTCATAGTCCTTTGTGGCTACATCTTTCCAGTCAGTTGAAAGGGCTGTGCCTCCGCTGGTCTGAAAGCTCTTTATCATTGCTCTCCGCTTATCTTCATCAGCATTTTGATAGATGGTTTTAAAGAGCATTGATGCTGGATCTTCTCCGTAATCTTGGTAGTGATCAATGATATCCCCAGCGATTTCACGGTCGAATTTATCCCAGTTATGCTTAACTTTCGCACTCGAGGGATAATTCAACTAGTTCTTCTGCACACTTTCGGAAATACCGAGGCCGTCTCTTCTCAAGAAAGTCCAAGATCCAAGTTATCTCTTCTCCATGACAATTTAGATGTCTCTCAATCTTAGAAACTGTGTGGACTTGATTTTATTAATCTTTTTGAAGAGAGTGATATCGAGATTGTAGGTTCCACCATTTTTGGGCAAGGGGAACGAAACAATAACTCTATCCTCAGTAAACTTGATCTTGAAATCCTCTTTCCGATCCACAGTGTAGGGAATTTCGATGCCTACCTTTGTTGGTGTTTGATACCAGGTATATTCGAACTTGTTGCTTTCTCCCAGGATCTTGGTCTTGAGAACATCCTCCTTGCGCAATTTGATTACAGTCCCCTTCGACAGCGCAGCCTTCCTGGAGGCCTCTATCCTTTGTGCTAGTTCAGTGCTCATTAAGATAATAAAGTACTTACTAAATGAAAATATTCTAGACCATTAAACGAGCCATATTGATAAAATCTGACTGATAAAATATTTAGCATTAAGCCCATTTAGAATTATTAGTAGGATGAAAGATCAGTGCAAGAAAATAAAACAACTCATTTAGTACGGCTCAATTTGTGACAAATTGGCAGACGCGAAATTACTGTTAGATAGTGTCCCTTTCTCTTCAGAGGAGAAGCACATTTTTAAAGCAGCGATGCTCCACAGTTGTAATTTAGAGAAGAAAAATGGATTTCTGTCCTTTTTGGCAGGTTGGCAGAGTTTGTTGTGTTAAATGTTGATTTACTGAGTTCATTATCACTAACTTTGCTTTTCAGTTGCACTGATCTGTTTCTGGGGCATTGCTGCGAATTAGCATTTTCTAAATGCTGCGAAGACATCTTTCTCAATGGAACGTCTATTCTATAGTAGGGCTTAATTTATTGAATGACATGTCGATTATTATCATTTCGTCTCCTGAAATCCTCCTGGCAACGCTCCCTCATTCGATTGACTCGAATACTGTATTCCATGTTTAATAACAAAATAGCTATTATTGGATGATTTTAACAAGGTTTATTTTAAAAATATTTAATCAGCATATGATTCGAAGATCAGGCTTGTTTGGACAGTTTGTCGCTGAGGCTTGATTGATCTTTGATGATATTTAGCAGCAGGTGACTTCTCTTTAATTTTTCAGTGCTGTTATCTTATTATGAGCTGACTTCCACTTCCCTGATGACCCTTGCAATAAATTCAGGCTATTTGTAGTAGGCCCGAATATAGCACTCATAGCCCCAATCAGGCATTCTATCACGGTAAAGATAGCCATACCAATGTTAAACAGTAGTCATTCCAAAGGCACAGTCAGTAATTTCAATGATTTCCACTTCCTTCTATAAAATCTACTGCCTGGTGAATTTATCAAAGCAAACATAGGAGAAATCATTGAGACAGGGAGGATAGATTTCATTATACTTCGAGCAGGAGAATAGAATTGTAATCATAGTCAATTTGCAGGCAATCGAGTCCTCGAGGAGGTGGGGTATCTTCTTTACTTTATGCCCTCTAGAGCTCTTTATCCTGTCTTTCTCCCCTTAGAATAGGACCATGTAATAGTCGAATAATCTCATGGCGAGCTAGATGGTCTTACACTTGAGTTCAAGGGTACTTCTTCCCTATATTAGTACCCACTCCATCAATCTGATTCTATTTGTCTCCAATTTGGCTGGCAGTTTGGAGAGGAGAGGCATTTGTCTCTTGTGCAATAACTTCTCTTGTGGATTTATTGAGAAGGAAGGCTCATCAATCGAAAGGGAGCTGATTTGAGGAGGCTGGCTTTCCATCTTGAATGTATCTTATTATTATGAACGCATTGAATGCTTGCTGAGTTTTCACTTCAAATCTGTGTTGACGATTCGGTGATATATAATATGAGCGAGTCATTAATAAATTAATGTATTCATTTAATGATGAGATAAAGACTAATCACTTGAAATCCTCATCCTACTCGTCGGGCAGGGGTTGGTTGTCAGCCTACTTCCACTCTTCACTTAAAGCTTGGATTTGAGAGTGGTCCATCACAATTTCTTGGGGTTTAAGGGCAAGTGCCTCAACCAAGTAGAGATTGGGATCACCAGACAGAGTCCTCAAAATCCAAAGGAAAGGCTTCTCGTATTGATAGTTCGATTTAGCGGAAATGTCGAAATATTGCAAGTTGCGTTTGCGGTGGAAGGTGATCTGTCTCGCCTTAACTTTTCTGTCCTTTTGATCAACTTTGTTTCCTACAAGCACGATAGGAATGTTATCACAGATGCGAGTGAGGTCCTTGTACCACTTGGGCACATTTTTGTAAGTGATTCTGGTTGTCACATCAAACATAATAATGGCAGCGTTTCCACCAATGTAATATCCCTAGCGGAGCCCTCCAAGCTTTTATTGGCCTGCCGTGTCCCAGATATTCAGTTTGATGGGTCCATGATTGGTATAAAAAGTGATTGAGCTGACCTCGACACCCTGAGTAGCAATGTACTTCTTCTCGAATTCTCCAGTGATATGCCTCTTGACGAAAGTTGTCTTGCCAACTCCTCCGTCTCCGATGAGTACGACCTTGAATTCAGCCACGGGTTTGACTGCCTAAGATAGTGAATATTTTACCTCCATGTTGAATGATGAAATAAATATAATTCTCAAACAGATAAACGAGGGATTTCACAGTTTAATCAATTCATAGCTTATGATTGACGGTAACAATGATATTTCTGTAAACTATATGTGATTCACGCCAACAAATATAAACTATCAGGTTCCACTTTCATTTCCATCATTCTCATTCTTTTTTAATAGATTATTTGTCAATTAGTTGTCGCCCTCCGTAGGTATTCTTTACGCTTTGTAAAACTACAGGCAACTTTAGTAGTCCTCCTCTTTCCCTTTATGGTTTGCAAGGTATTTTTAGTACATGCAGGGATATATTTATTTGTCCTCGCTGTACATTAGTTTATAACGAATAAAACCGTATCTGCTATTGCTAGCTGCACTCCTTCTCAACTCTTCCTCATTCAATACAATCATCTTTAGGTTGGATTAGGGCCATTCGTAGCCATCCAACTCTAGAACTCGAGAGGGGTTATTGGTGTAGACTATAACATAACTATAATTTGAATGATAGTCAAATTTGGCGACTTAGCATACCCCGGTTATCAAAGTTTAAAAATCCTAGCATTTGTTTCTGTCATCAAAACTTTCGATGTAGACCGGTCTGAATTTGCCTCCTTTGCTTTTGATAGGCCCTAGTCTGCGAATACCTATGGGATTAGACCATAGCTTTTTGCTATTTTTCTTAATGTACTGTCTAAGAATATGACTAATCTGTTCATAATCTTTTTCTATATTAATGCTGTACAAATCAAATAATGTTTGTAAATTGGCTTGTTGAAAAATGTGTCTAAAAGAAACATAGCCTTTTGGATGGGAATCGACCAAATCAGCAAAGGATTTATGATGCGTGAGGTAATAAAAGTCAAACATATTTTCAATCTATCCAGTTATTGCCTTGAGAAAAGAGCTTCTTTATTATTAGTTGGAGGGCGGCATCCATTGGCAATTCATGGTGCTAGATATCAGATGAGTGACTGATGGTTAAATTAAAGGCAAAATCACAATTGTGTTCATTTATATGAGCCGTATGTTCTTAAAATACTCCCCTTTTCTTATTCAAAGGAAATTGATCTGCTAAAAATAAGTGGATGATCATTGTAATTTTACCTTAAAAATAAATTGAATGTTTGCAATTTTAAATTGGTTATATAAGTTCTAATAATGCGAAACTAACGAACCAATTTTTCATAATATTATTTCATATTTTTAATCATGGACCTTTGATTTTCATACAGAGGTAGTTTAATAGCATGACTCCCGAGCCTTTTCTTCATTTGTTAATCTTTTTAAACCTTTAGTACTCACCATGATAAAATGAAAAATTAAGGATGGTAAGGAAGATTAAGCCAGAAAAACAGTAATATACAACCCAATAATGGGCCAAACTTCCATCCCATAATTATGGATAATATTGGCAGCAAATTAAAAGTTGCCGCGGCCTTCATATCAAGAATCAAACTAACACCAATAACTATACGGGTATATTAATCTCAAAAGTTTGCAGTTTCTCTTTCTAATGTCAGTTCAAGTCTCCACTCCGTCTTTGGCAAACTTTGAACTGAAGAAACCAGCTGATATTCAATCCATTAATATTCAATATAACAATTATTCTACAAGTAAACTTGATCTCTATGTACAACCTCGTAATTATCAATCTATTCAGCCATATTTCATGACCACAAATCAAATGCAATACTTTGCCATGCTGCCAATGGCCACATCTACCTCATCAGACTCAACTTTCATATCACCACATGAGTATGGTTCCAACTCATTTTATTTATTTCCGGAGAATATCGATGTGGTATGCCTATCTCACGGGTTTGGAAACGTAATGTATGATTCTTCCAACAATATATCAGACAATCAAATCTGTTCAAGGACTCAAATTGAAGCAAATAGCTGCTCTGAGTCAAGAACTCCAGTCATTGCTGAGCCAATTATCCTATCCTTTAAAGGAAAATCCCCTTCGTTGGTCTAAAAGTAAGAAAAAACCAGTTTGTAAATTCCTGTATCAAATCAAAATTAACGAATTAAATGTGAAGCTAAAGCAAAAGAGTTAGAATAGCTATAGTAAGATCATTAATATCACCCTTTGCCTTAAAAAAAGAAGATACTGTCTTTAAAAACATAGTAAAATTAAAGTCGAAACATAATTCCCAACGAAATAAGTCAGATCTTTAGTTTTATACAAAAAAGGAACAAATCTGGTCAAATTGTTGACAAATTGTTAGGAAAATATGCCCACCCTCCTCAATTCAGCTCGAAACGTTTCTATCAATACCAATCCCTGCTCAAAAATAAGCTCAACAACTACACTAATTAGAAGAGTTTAAGACTGGTGAGTGAGCTTTATGATTCTAAATGCTAGAGTTGGTCTTAGCCGTAGCAGCGATATTATAATAAGATTTGCCGTATGGTTATTCATCACTTCTTACAATAGGACTCCATCTTCATCATTCTAACTTCAAAAAGGATGAATCGCGACAATAAAGCGGCCCATCTGCGTGCTCGCAGGCAAGTTACTCAATCAGTACTGTCCATTCTGAAGGGCTACTGAGTTTCACTGCATGTTGTATCTAATATGCAGTGCCCTAGACTTATACATTAACTGTTTATTTTATACAATATATTTTTATTACTCATCCTATCACTTGCAACTGCTATTGAATAACGACGCTTCATAGAAGAGAAGTCGGTCTCAGCGCACAATAATATAAAGATCATTTGGACAAGTATTCAATGATGGCTTCGTTTAGAGTACTATTAGTTGAAAATTTGACCAAGTGATACCCTGTTACTCCTGGGAGAGACTCTATCGAAATTTGTTCATACCCCGACAGCCGAAGAATGTAGGGATCCATCTATTGATACTTCATACTCATTCGATTGTTTAGACAGTCAGTTATACGCAGAAGCAGATTTTGAGGACTCTCAAAGAACAGGCACTGAGAGTTGAATGGGCCTGTGTGAGTTTTAGGCAGGGTAGAATTAACCGACTATTTAAAATCACTTAGATTTGCAGACTGCGATACTGATTCGTCTGTTCCCTATCGAGGTAAACTTATAGATTCCTTGTCCATGTTTATGACTCCATTTGCTGATATAAAATTTGCACTTGGCTCTTGCGCTTTTGTCTTCATAGCCCGACTGCTATATCCTAAAAGATCATTTTTCTTAAGCATTGCTAGACTGACAGGACTCGTGCCTATCCCTGTGTTATTCTGTTTACGCAATTCCCCAATTTCTTTATCTATTTTTATTGAGATTTGCTTAAGTTGATCTGAGAGATCCTGTCTCTTTTTGTTAACGGTTTCTTCCTCACCTTCGCCAGTAGTTTCAATACTTCCAGAAGGCATATTACTCATGTTTGGGAGTTTAATTTAGTCATTCTGTCCGAAACTACTTCTGTTGATATTGAAGTTGAACTTCTCGTCGACTTCGCTACGGCTCGTTAAAGCTGCCTTGTTGTTGGTGCTAGATGATGATGGATTGGGCTGTGGGTCATAGATGCTCCCTGCCTTCTTCTTGGGGAACAACTTAAATTCCTACAGTTTATCCAAATTATCTTTTTTTGTGGCTTTGTTTGCAGGTTTTCCAGACAATTTGTTTCTGTTGGCTTACACCAACGAAGAGATTATGGTACTTACGTTGAAAGAGTCGTTATTTGATGCATCTCTGCCTCCATCTTTACCAAGCAGCTTCTTTTGCTGAAGTAGGGATTATTTTTTAATGTCAGGTCTAAAAATAAGGGGACTGCCACTACGCAATTACCCAGACTGTGTTTATCCGTCTTTGATGACTTGAAAGTTGTCCATCTTTTTCTTGAGTAGATAGTAGTATGAAGTGACCTGATTATGCCTGTTATTGGCAATATAATTTCTAATTTGAGCGGGGTCCATACCCTCTTTGGCCATAATCTGCACAAGTTTTTAATTAGCTTAGATGAGGTCTTTCCCGACGAGTAAGCCTGACTACAGATAATTTTTGCCAGTTAGATTATACCACTTACTTTATTTGATCTGTTCAATTTTAAACCTTGCCTCTGGATTTACATTTAAAATATTCTTCAGCATTTCCTTTGAATCAGCCGTCAACACCTTCGGCTATTCATAGTCGCCGCTCATTATCTTTTTATAAAGCTTGCTGGTGTTGGGGTCCTAGAAAGGCAAGTAACCGCATAGCATAGCGTATAGAATTATACCGCAAGACCATATGTCGACATTTAAACACTCGTATTTCTTCCCTGCTATCATTTCGGGGGCTGCATAGCAAGGTGATCCACAGGCAGTTTTGAGCCGCTCACCCTGTTTGTACTGATTACTAAGCCCAAAATCAACAATCTTCAAAGTTTTATTCTGATCGAGCAGGAGGTTCTCTGGTTTAAGATCCCGATGCACAATTCCGTTCTTGTGCATATACTCAACTCCAGCCAATATCTGCTGCATAAAAAAAACGGATTCCTTCTCATCCAGCCGTTTCTTCTTCACAATGTAGTCAAAGAGCTCGCCTCCATCTGCGTATTCCATTATGAGGTGAATATCGGTTTTGCTTTCGATGATCTTGATCGATGGGATAGTACCTCATAGAGTTGAATGATGTTGGGATGACGGAGAATCTTTAGAATGCAGATTTAGCGAGTTACACGCTCGATGTCTGCCTGTTAGACGATTTTCTCCTTTTGTAGGGTTTTTACAGCCACCTTTTGATCGGTGGGGATGTGCACACCTAAACGAACCTTACCGAAGGTTCCTTCGCCGATGGCCTTGCCTATATTGAACGGGAGGTACCCACGCGATACTGTCCAATTGTAAATTATGTAAAGCTTGCAGTACTCATTTGGCTGGAGCCTTTGTTATATTTATACAGGATATCGAATTTAGTAAGTCCAAAGGTTCAAGATATGTGAGCGGTTAGAGGTTATGAGTGAATAGTCCTCTTTTTGATCGATGATGAGTTTATTCTAAAGATCTATCTACTCATTCTCGTAAAAACGATTAGACAAATAGATTTTATAATATTTTACCCTTATGATATGCCCTTTGTCAATAAATTTAAATTAATAATCATTGATCATTTGTATTTATGAGGTATTAGTGCTTTCTATTAATGTCGGATAGTATTCAGCTTTCCTAAAAATAAAATGCAAGTATGTTTGTGATCAAGCGTTAGCAAACCAACTTTAAAATGTTCTATTAACCCAATCATCATTAGAATGGTTAGTATCTCGCCTGATATCCATTTGTTATAGAAATAGTTTAGCATTTTGGCTCAATTAAAAAACCGGATCATTCGAATTTTATTATATGATATGAACATGTTGACATAAAAAGTAATCTAAGACTACATCTTTGAGTCTTAAATAAGTTCATTATTGGTTATTAAGGTCATGGCCAGTATGGTGAAGTATTCAAATGTAGGGATATCCACACCAATGAAACTGTTGCTCTAAAAAAGATGAAAGACGGCATGGGGGACATGGGTTATGCCTATTTTGCTATCCGATAAATCTCGAATTTAAGAGAGCTCAATCATCCACATGTAATTAAGTATCTTCTACCTTATTTAGGCTTTTAAGTATCATTAACGGTACGCAACTTTTCCTAGTCTTTGAACATATGAAGAGTGATCTGAGGGGATATATGAATCAGTTCCGCCTGAATTAAAAACAAATTCAACGCCTCCTTTATCAGATACTCGCTGGAATTGCACATTGTCATGAAAAAAAAATCTTTCATAGAGACCTAAAGCCACAAAATATCCTTATTGACTCAAATGAAAACATCAAAATAGCTGATTTTGGACTTGCAAGGACCTTCTCAATGCCTCAAAAAGCATATTCTCTCGGTGTTGTTACACAATACTACAGACCTCCTGAAGTATTATTAGGTTCTGCCCTATACGGCCCTCCAATTGATATTTGGTCTATTGGCTGCATCTTCGCAGAAATGAATACAAACCTCCCACTTTTTCAAGGAGACAGCTAGCCAGATCAATTATTAAAAATTTTTATGAAATTAGGCACACCCACAGCTAAAACATGGCCCGGAGTTTAAAAATTGCCAGGTTATCAAGATAATTTTCAAGACCATCCTAAAAGACCAATCACAAACACTGAGGGCACTTTTGAAGGTGCATTAAACCTGAGCGCTAATGGTTTGGACTTATTGAATGTAGCTATTAGTTCATATAGAAGATGTTGTGTCTAAATCCAAAAGAGAGAATATTGGCGAAAGACGCATTGCACCATCCATATTTCAGAACGGAGATTGAATGATCATGCATTATCCGTGAATTAGGGCCGATAAAATTTTTATTAATAACAGTTCAAGGGTTATTTTATTAACTTGTAAATCGAATATGATGATTATTAATGCAGCATTATAATTTCCATGAACAAATCGCTCCTAGAGGAATTTAAGAAACTTACCACACTAACAGTAGCAGAACTGGCGTAGAGAATATTCGCTAAGAACAATGAGCCTACGCGAAATAATTAAAAATGCACATCGATTCTGAATTAATCGAAAGACCTTAAAATATTGTCGCCATTTTATTAAAGAATTTCTCAACATAAAAGCAATTGCAAATGCGAGTACCATCATAAACAAAAAGCAGCAATAAAAAGACGAGTGCAGTGCAAAACCCAACCAGACTAAATTTTGACTTCTTACGTCGAGGTTAGAGATGAATAAAATACTGGTCCGAATCATCTTTTTAACAATTTACGATATAAAAATTCCTTATTGGCAAAATCAAAAAAGGATATCACTGAAAAGTAAATTGACAATTACAATAATCAAGATGATAAATGTCTTCCCAATGTTGTCAAATCGAACTGTTAAGGGAAAGGAGATTATAATAATCAAACCTTTGAGGAGTCATAACAAAAACATAATTCGATTTTATTACATAAGCACAACACTTAATCCAAAATTAGAATACCATTGTATACTATGCAAAAAATTCATACGGAAGGGACTGTTAATTTTGATATCAAAAGGGAGAGCTTATATAGCAAGAAAAGCTCATACAGTAGGCAGAATTTATAAAAAAATCCTGAACATAATGGCTACTCATCTTCCGTGAATTAGATCGTTAAATTAAAGAAAATTGGATTACGGGGCACTGGGCAAACTTTGGAATTGATTGATGAAGAGAACATCAATGAAATTGGGAACCAGCCCTTCATGAAAAAAAGTAAATTTATAAACAGTCGCCCTTCTTTCTTCGGAGCTATCGATGACCAGTAGATCCTAAAGTCTGTCTGTCTGAGATTTGCCCACGAGGACAAGATGTTAAACGAGGAGGGAAAATAGATATTAAAATAGTTTGTCGATACGGATATCTAAATCTATAAAAAAGTGATATAGTAAATGTAATAAGACATTAAAAGTGGCCTAAACATTCAAAATTTATCAGCGGGTCACGCTAAGATGCTCGTCAAGATTGTCTTGAAAAAAATACAGAAGGAAGCCAAATTAATTAAAAATAAAGATACGAATAATGAGCTAAAGCACTAACTTATCACTGAAATTTGTGAGAAATTTGGGTGGAAGAAAAATGAAAAAGTTATGGGCTTATAGCAATTTTGGAGACTTAGAAAATAGTCGTGTGATAAAACAGAAAAAACGAGAAAAAGTTTAGCACTGGGGTCGAAGCATAAACTCGATAAAAAGTATAGTTATGGCGAGTGGAAGGGATAAAAGAAATTCAAGTCAAAGGTCACAATTCGGGAAAGCGCTCAGCCAGGAACAGGAAATTCTTTGAGTGGGTTTGCTAAAGAGAAGAGTAGTAACAAGAAGCTTCAATAGACGTGTGAAAACAGTCTACCCACGACCGAGGGTACTACTTCTCCAAATTTATTGATTCTATAAAAGTAAAAATAACCTAAAATACAAGAAAAGTCAGAAGAAGATTAATATAAGTTTAACATCCCTAAAAAATAGATAAAGAAGGGTATAATGATAAAAAATATTCGTCCTGTTCGAAGATCTAAAATGAATTCACGATAATTATACATCAGAAATCACACAGATAACTTGCCATCATTTGATGCTTCTCCGAGTCCAGGGACTTCTTATTTTAAAACCCATTACTAAGGCCCTGATCATAGCAGTGTTTAGAAAAAATATGTTTAGCAGGAAAAGGCTCAAAGGTCGCAAGAAGAATAAAATATGAATGAGCGAAATTCCTCTTATTTTTTTGGAGCTAAGAGTAATCTCCATCACTTGTAGCTCAACAAGCGATTTTTGAGGAAAGTAGAGGCATCACTCATCAATAACGACTGTAAGGAATTGATAATCGATATAAACGATGGGATAATTACTAAAAAGCGAAAGATTAGAGCCATTCATGTGGCTCTTGGAAAGGAATCAATTAAGAAGTCAGATTACTATCACGATTTAATCAAATATTTGGATATCTATGAGGAGTATTGCAGTTTAGCGGTGAAGAGCAAGAAAGAGAGAAACAGCATCAATAAAGTTGAGAGAGGTAAAAATATAAGGAAGGCAAAGAAGAGGGTAGAGACACAGCTGTTTTAGTATATGGATGAAATTGTCAAAGAGAAGTGTAATGAACAGAATTAAATTGATAAATTGATGGAAGATCTTCAGAATTAGAGAGAGCTTAAATTTGTTGATATTCAAACCATTTTAGATATCGAAGACCCCAGAGAAGAGTTGATACTCAAAATCCCATAATTTACCACTAGGAGGTTGAAGGAACATAAGTTTGAGGTTAAGCGAGACCATATCTTTTAGCCTTCCTATAAAGAGTATCAATAAATAGAAAACTAGTAGCATTCCAATCTCTCCAAAGACAACTCGATATCTCAAAAAGATTTAGAGGAAAAGGTTCGAGTAACTAATGGCTAGTCTGCTAAATTCAACGAAGAGAAGAAGTTTGCTAAACCAGAAACCCCTAATTTTTGTTTGAACGTGTAGCCATAGTTTGAGAGAAAGCTAAAGCAATTCCGTAAAATGCTGAGATTGTCTACAAACTGATATTATTATATTATTGTATTGGTGGAATTTAAATACGGACGAATGATCATTTGAAGAGAGCGTCTCCCTTTCCTTGGTTCTTCTTTTTAATGTCCTTTATTTCCATCAGCACCACAGTCTTAGCGCGGCCAACAAGTATCACACGACGTCTTTTGCACTTTGAACACTCCAGTCTGAGTGCGATCTTTTTGGTTGTTTTAGCTTTCTTTCTGAAGATGGGTTTGGTTTGACCTCCATATCCAGACTGCTTTCTGTCGTAACGTCGTCGACCCTGAGCAGCCTTGCTCTCTTTTCCCTTTTTGTATTGCGTGATTTTATGCACGGTGTGAGTCCTACACTTTGAGCAATAGGTCTTTCTGGTCTTAGGAATAACCACCATTATTATATGATATATTATTATTTATTATTTTTTATTTTAAATCACATTGCAGCTGATGTATAAGTCAATATCCTATAATCAATAGCATATAACATTAGAACTCAGCTATCAGTGAAAACTACATTTTTTGCCTATCACCTTGCAAATTACACAATTTTCCTGACGAATTGGCAAAGTCTTTGTCTAACTTATATCCTTAAAATCGTTTTCCTCGACCTCTATGCTAATATTTTTCTAATGTTTGTGTAAGAAAGTAAAGGGGATGGTTGAAATTCCATTAATATCTGAAAATGTAAACACACCTTCTTACTTGATCTAATCCTTATGAAAATGCTTAAAAGTATCCATCTATTGCTGTTGGGATGTTTATTACTACTCGTTTTAGTGAAATTGCCCTGTGTTTAATGCAGTTAAAATGAATTGCTATTATACTTGTTGTTGATGTTTTTCCTCGGTAGTTCCCTTGATCATACTCAAATTTGATTTGATTTCTTCCTTATCTTGCTTGGAAGATACAATAGATCTTTTGCTGCTGTCCAAAGCAGCTTATTTTAATGCATTTTTTATTCCAATCAATTTGTTGTCTTTCCTGACAAAGTTAGAAGTCTATTCATTGGTGCTGATTTTTATATTATTTTCTTTTGCCGTACTTTTAGAAGCAACACTTCCATGCAGCGAGTGGGCAATATTCTTATTTATTTCCAATTTTTTGTTAATTAAACTCAACAATCGTTTTTTTTATAGCCTAAATTTAACTATTTAATTCATTTCAAAAGTTGATTCGCATCCCACTCGAAAATTATTATCTATATCTTTCAGCAAAAGCGACCTTTTTATTTGAATAGATCTATTTTCAGCTTTAAATGTTGATTCTCTCTCTTTTAGATGATTGGGTCGATTCGGAGGAATATTCAAGCATTTTTTAAGCGAATATTGATTATAAAGTATTTTACCACTTTCTTTTGAACTGTTTTAGGTTTTCCATCTTTCATTAACTAAGATTGGTCTTTGCTTGTTTTGATTGTTTTCATTGGGAATAGAACGATTGGAGCTATTCCGCATTATGGAGGTTGTTCTTTTAGTGCAATCGGCAAGACGAATCTAAGCCTTTAAATAATTGACTTAATCTTTGTATTGTTGCTAATTAGTGTTTGGGTCGACAACTCTGATTTGTGACTCGTCCAGTACTTCTTTTAATTTCCATATTTCCGACTTGGGAGGTTGATTCCCTCGTTCTATTGCTGGGATATAATCAATAATGGGGACAACTTCTTTTTAGGTTTGTTAGTAAAGAGAGATTGTTGGAATTGACAGCATATGTCTATTCAGTGCCTATGCCTAAATTCGAATAATTAATTAAATCCATATAATAATGCTGTTATTATTAATTATCTATTGTTAATCACACAAATCAACTGTCTTTTGGCTATTCTTTGGCTTTTACTTCAGTTTTGACGTCGTCGTATAGTCCCTTTTTCGCGAAGATATTTCCAAAAAACTGTTTTTATTTTTTATGCGCCTATTTTATGGCTGCAGAGATATGTTTTAATTCCTGTTTGGCTTCAACATTTTCAGAATCCAACTTTAACAGTTGCTTAAAATCATTCTAAATAAATTGATTCATACCTCAGCCTTATCAAAATCTTGACTTTTGCTATAAGCGAGTCCTCTTCGATAGAGAGCCTTTACATTATCTCCTTCATCCTTGATGACATTGGTGCAGTTATCAATAACTTCAGTAAATTTACTCAATTTTAAATAGGCTTGAGAAATGTTCAACCTTAGAATGTTTAGAAGCTGCTTGGCTAAACCTGAGCTTTCATTTTCAACAAATTCCATACCTTCCTTGTAGGATTCAACGGCTGAAAGGTAATTACCTTCTTTTAGCTTACCATTTCCCGCATTTTTGAAATTTGTGGCCTCAGCTATCTTTTAGTCGTCACTGAATTCCCACTTTTCCTTTTTCTTGTCTTTAAAATCGAGGAGTTCAACTTCAAAGTGAAGAGTGGCATTTGGAGGTATTTTTGGTGGAGATCCATTGGCTCCATAAGCATACTCTGGAGAGCAGATAAGAGTGGCTTTCTCTCCTTTCTTCATGCTGGCGAATCCTTAATCCCAGCCTTTGATCACACGCCCCTCTCCCAAAGCAAAGGTAAAAGGACTATCTCTATCGAGATTAGAATCGAACTCAGTGCCATTTTCCAAAGTGCCCTTATATAGAGCAAAGATCTCCTGTCCCTTCTGAGGGACTTCTCCTTCTCCTTGAGCATGTATAATTTTTGAGAGTTTTCCCTCAACAAGTACTACTTATTTGGATTCCATTTAACTAAAAATAGCATTAAATAGTTTAATAAATATAGTATCACTGCCCTTTCCTTTGTTTCAGTCTTTGAGACGAACGCTTATCACCTGTTTTCTTCAATATCCTTCCAGGTCCATGCTCACCCGACAGTTCTAAGATATACTTTTAATATTTTGATTTCCCTATGTTTTTCTTATGAGTTGATGTTACGACATGCTGACTAACTACAACTTTACTTATAAATAATCGCTGTATTGTGTGCGGCAGACAAAGCAAAAAGGATCTTTATTTCTTGGCTTCGGCAACAACTTAATATCACTAAAAGTACTATATGATCTGATGGAATCTCAGTGGTCTCACGAACTTTGGTCTCATGCTCACTAATCAATCTTTATTCGGCTTCCAGTCCTTCGTAAGGATTCGTAAATGCTTGGGAGTAAAAACGGCCATCCTCGTTAAAGGTGGGTATGATTGAAAATACAAGCATCTTATGCACATTATCTTCGATATCTAATGCTCTGACCGGAGTAAAATCAGCAACGATAGTATCCTGAATATAAACAATCCGATTGCCCTTGAGTTCGAACAGATATTAGTTGGCATCATGGGTGCTGAGTTAATTATTTATGGGCTTGTTGTGCATCTGGCGCAATGTTATAATAAGATAGATTGCGCTTTATTTATGCAATTTAGATCATAATAAACATCAAGTCATATATGATATCATGAACTCAGCCATAAACAACATTATCAGATCAGGCAATTCCAAAAGTAGACGTGAACTTGCAAGTTCCCTTTAGTTTTTGCTTCTCGTTCGCTGACAAGGCCAACATGTCGTAGTAGACGTTCCAATGCAGGTTGCGCCCCTTCATCATTTTAGACTTCTTTTCCTCTCGCTAGCGGATGACTGAATTAAATAATTCTTACTTTTACTTTTTACAAACTATTATTCACGAGCGTGCGCTTTCTATTCGTAACTTTGCTACTGATCCAACGAAAATTTACCAACGTTGGACAGAGAATTTATTATTTTGTCTCTTCCTTTTTTCAATAAATATAAATCTGCGTAGTAGTTCCGACCATCTTCCTTGATTATTGCATTCTTGATCTCTTTCTCGACCTCCTCAGCAGTGATGTTGGGCGTATCGACTGTTTTGCTCTCCCTGTGAATAGGCTTCCTCTCTCCGCTTCTGTAGGTTCTAAGGCTTTTCGGTTGCATCTTCTCTTTGAGCAATACATAATCTTTTTCGATTTTGCTGAGAGCCTAGAGTCTTTCTTGACTTTTTTGAGAGATGATCGAATCATATTTGACGCAAAAATTGTTGTTGATTGGCAACAGTCCTTCCTTGCCCATTAAGGAAGTGATGTCGACTGATCTATAGTGATGAAGTCGATCATTAGAGATAGATTTCTCATCCTCCTGATCCTTCACTGTGAAACTATTATCTTTGCTGCGAGATAACGCGCTCATATTTTCGGTGGGTAAATTAAATTTGTTAATATACTTTTCGACGCTGTTCATTCGCTTGGAGATGAGAGGTATCTTAAGGCTGCGGTGTTGCATCTCTTATCGTCTTGGCGTATTAAAGTTGAGTTCTTTGCGAAGGATGGTAGATTGACTGACTTCTTGCATGAACTCTCAAAGCTACGGTTTTATTTATTTATTAATCTAATCAATATTTATAGATATCGACCATCAGAAGCATAATGATTTGAATCGCTTTGTCTCTCATATTGAGTCATAAATCACTGAATGACAGAAGGATATAAGTTATCATTCTGCTGATAGATGTTCCTTTTTTGAAAAATCCATTCTCTCTATCTAAAATCCTCTTCGTTATTCGTTGATTACGATATCATCATGTTGCGGATCAATCTTATCTTTGGATAAACGATTAATGAGTGCAGATTAACTTTAAAAATGTATTTTCTATTTCGGAGAATCTTTCTTGCCGACCACAATCTATTCAAGGGATGTGGTCTCCTTGTCCTTTTTGATTTCAGAGGGTTATTTGATGGTGGAATTTCTTTGGTTCTCTTCCTGCCTTGCCTATTGTGCAGGGACTGTGGTTCTTTTTCTGGAAGTGGGTGCGCATCCCATTCCAATTACACTATATGCAATTTAGTTTGAAAAATATGTTAGTATTATCTATTCGTCCTTTCTTTTTGGTCTGTGTACTAAAAGTTTCATCTTTTGATTGTAATAACTCTCTTTAAATTAACGGCCATTTCCCTATTAGCTTTCGAATTTACCTGTAAAGAAAACCTAACTATATAATATAAATCAAAGAAAGTAAAATCAATGGGAAAATTTTATGTAATAATCAAACTATCTAACATCCGTTATAGAGTGTGCAAAGAAGATGTGAGACGCGTCTACTCCTTAGTAAAAAGCAAGCGACCTGCTATACCTCGATGCTCATCCATGGAAAAATAAACAGAGAGTGAATGTACAGAAAGCATTCATTCCCAGCCACAATAACTAGATTATAAGCCTCTTTTTGAATCTCCAAGCCTTTGATGGAGTGGCGCGTGGCCTAGAGTTAATATTTGATGTTTTCTATCTTTGAATTGATAATCTTCTATAAATTATAGCTTATCCATGAGAGCTTAACCAAAATAAAAATGCTCTCTCGTTTCACAGTAACGGACTCTCTATTATTTTATGAATATTATCATTGGTTGCTTCAAGTAGAGAAGAGCT
>Ga0302185_10000173_pt1 | contig 51923 bp, 47 predicted proteins | sample II_Bog_E1_1_FD_200231 | JGI IMG/M metagenome (GOLD analysis project Ga0302185, IMG submission 200231) | Peat permafrost microbial communities from Stordalen Mire near Abisko, Sweden - II_Bog_E1_2 | ecosystem: Environmental > Terrestrial > Soil > Wetlands > Peat | place: Sweden: Abisko... | reverse complement strand
CACCTTTACGTTCTCAAGCTAACTTTCACCCTAAGATAATGATATTTGTATTGAAATATATTATAAATTATGTCCAATATTTTCTGAGGAAGATTGATATATTGTTTAAGAGACCTATCTATAACTCATTGAAAATGAAAATATGGTTTAACTTATTGTTGATATTTACTCGTTAATAGATTTATAATAAGTCATGTAAATCAAGCAAGATTCCTATCGATATGTTAACTGGGTGCTGTTTGTATTAGCAGCATTGGTTAATTCTATACCCACTCAAGCTTTTGCATCTATCTCTCCAACTATTTCCAAGATATACGACGTTTCTGAGTTTTAAGCCAACCTGCCTAGTCTTTTCTTCCCGCTGAGCTATGTTTTTTTACTCTTACCAGCTAACTATATTCTTGATAAACGTGGACTGAAAATGGGCACTCTCATATGTAATAATACGATGACTCAGGTCAAATTTGCATGATCCTTGGACTTTCCATAAGAGTCCTGATAAATGTGAATTTTTATCTTTTCAGTTTGGGAACTTTTTTATGTTCTTTAGGGTTCTGTTTTATGATTAGTGCTGCAAACAAATTCGCTAATCTGTGGTTTCCCCAAAATCAAATCTTTTTGGCGAGTACAGTTTGCCTCTTTTCATTGTTTGCCTCCGATGCAATTGGTACTTTTCTAAGTTCTGTCTTTATCAAAGAGGATGCAACGAAAGATGATGTCTTTTCGTTTTTTCTGTGGGAAAGTTTGGCTATGATCGTCATTCATATCGCTATGGCTGTATTTTTTAAGGGAAAACCCATATCTATCCAAAAGTAATCACGATATAAATTAGCTATGCTTCGGCAGTCAAACGAAAAAGTTTCAAAACAGATGTTAAAACTTTGTTTAAAAACAAAAATTATATAAATCTGTTCATGGCAATGACCCTCATATTTGGGGACTTCTCCATTATTTTTGTATTTATTCCATGGATTACTAAAACTTATGGTTACGAAACAATGTCAAACGGTCTGATAATTATCTGTGCCAATCTATCAGGCTGTGTAGGCTGTGTGATTGTGGGGCTTATAAAAAAGCGCTTCACTTATAAGAAAATATGTTCTATATTACTAATTGGGCTCTATTTATCACTAGGCTTACTCTGGATATCCTTTTAGTTACATTCTCCTATTCTTTCCTATATTTTTGGGGGATGTGCCGGCTTTGTTGCATATCCTTTCATAACAACTGCTACAGATTTCGCAACTCAAACTACTTTTCCTGTGGGCGAGGCTACTTCTTCAGGAATTTTGCTCTTCGGTGGTCAAATTATAGGAGTAGTGGTAGTGGTTATTTTAAGCTTTCTATTCACCAATCAATCTCTGTTTGGTACTCGATTATTAATCTCTTTTTTGTTAGTTATGCCAATTATTGGATTAATTTTCGTTAGTTTTCTAGAATAGATTTTAAAAAGAGAGTAGTATGAGAATAGTAAAGTTGATCAATATGCCAAAAATGTATCTGCTCTCATTTTCGTTAAAGAATAGCAATGATATTATATTCAATGTAAATATAAATATAAAAATAAATATACATTAAAACAGCATGCATAGTTTTATTTGATTATACAGTTTATATGTTATTTTCCTCATTTTTTATAATTGACCTATTCCATAAGTTTTTATTATTTTTGTTTGCAATTATTAATTAACCTTTATTATCAGGAAAATATAATATCTTCTACTTTTATCTATGGACTCAAAGCTCGCTCTTGTCACTGAACAGACTGGTGATGGATTCTATATTGCACAGTTTAAAACATCAGAGTTAGCCATTTACTCATACTATATTGAGTCTCAAAAAGAGTCTGTTCTTCTTGATCCTGTCTTTGATGTCAAAGTATATTCAGATTTTATTACGAAAAGACAAAGTGTTCTCAAGTATGTTTGCCTGACTCACTATCACGCTGACTATTTGTCAGGTCACACAGAATACAAGGTGTCCATTGTAATGGGACCTGATTCCAAGAGAGCTGTCAACAAATTTCCAGTGAAATAGTGCAAGGATAATGAAGTTTTGGCTTTAGGAAGTGTCAAGATTAGGGTTATCCACACTCCTGGGCACACACTTGAAAGCTCATGCTTTGTCCTCACTGATTCTAAAAATTCAGATGTCGTTTTATTTTCTGGAGATACTGTTTTTTTAGGAGAAGTTGGAAGACCTGACTTAGCTTGTAGTTAAAAAATAACATCTAAAGATTTAGCTGCAATGCTCTATGACTCAATTCAAAAGGTAAAAAAACTTGACGGAAATATGAGATTATATCCTGGTCATGGTTCAGGATCTGCCTGTGGAAAATCTATCGGAGCTGGTAACTTCTGTACTGTAGGAGCTCAAAATGCTAATAACTATGGTTTTAAATTTACAAGCAGTGAGTAGTTTGTGAAAGAAGTCACTCTTAACATACCGAAACCTCCCAAATATTTCTTCTTTGATGCTGGGCTCAACCAAACCGGAGCTGAACATTATAAAGACTCATTTGCTCAAGCCAATGTGCCATTAAATGGGCATTAGTTTGAAAAACTAAAATCAGCGATGAGAGTAATTGATACTCGAGTTGATGCGGGAGAGGGAATAATTAGAGGATCTTATTGGCTTCCTGGAAATGGCCCCATTGTTAATTGGATTTCTAACTTGTTTGGACCCGAAGAAGAGTTTATTATTGTGGTTGACTCAGGCAAAGAGCAGGACATCATTGATAGATTCTTCAGAATTGGATATTTCAAGATTAGAGGTTTCAATAACTTTAAAATTAGTGATTTGAAGGAAGAGTGGGTTAAGCCAACCATTCTTAAGTTTAATACTCTAAAGTAACTTTAAAACTCTGTTCATGTCAATCATGTAGATGTTAGGAGCTTGCCTGAGTATAGATCGGCTGGAGTAATTAATGGTGCTCTTCTGATCCCCCTACCTGAAATGTAAACCCGATTTGAGGAACTTAAGGGTAAGCAGAATCTTGTAATTAACTGTCTGTCAGGAGGACGTTCGAAAGTAGCTTTTAGTATTTTAGCCAAACACGGAATATAATCTAAGATTATTGTGGAAGGTAAATATAATATAATTCAGATTTTAAGGAGTTCAAGAACAATGGCATAAATGTAGTAGACTTCAAGGGCTGAACATGATCTATTTATCCATGATTATAACGCATACTCTCGCAATAATCGAATGGTTATATAATTATTTATATTCCTAAACCAATGACCAATCATTACTGTTACCAGGACTCTCCAGTCAAGTATGCGACTCCTCCCAAAAGAAACTACAGAAAACACACTTAATAAGAAGAGGATGACCGTTAAATCCAGATTTTGAGTCCCTTCCTCAAAAAAACATATAGTGTCCCTTCCACTATTGACTCTCCCTTACTGGCACCGCGCCAAATAAACCTGATTCACGATATGGATAGTAGCTATGAACTTCAGGATGAAGAAGAACTGCCACAAGAGTGCTCGGATTATCATCAAAAAGGTTACTGTTAAAGAGGCAAAGACTGCACCTTGCTGCATTCAAAGCAAAATAACAAAGTGAAGAAAAGCTGCTTGATTGAAAACTTCCCCGAGCTCATGGGATTGCACAATCTGAGAAGAGTGCGATCATTTTTGGAATGATTACTTACTTCTAACATCTTTCCTTACTTATTATGCCTTCAATCTTATACTTGATAGGCAATTCTGCAATATATTAACCAATAATCAACCATCAATTCCCAATGGCAATAAAATAAGAGATTACTGATATAAATTGAAAAAGAATAAAAGACAGAATCAATTAATTTAAATCTTTTTTAATTATTAAACTTAATCAAAGCCAAAATGCGATCGTTTTAGAATATTATGGCCGAACTGCATGACCTCAAACTGGACGTATTGAACTTGCACTATATTTACTCTCCAGTATTTGAATTGACATCAAGAAAACTATCAACTTTCATCAGATCTCACAAATTAAACACCTACAGTCGGAGGTGCAGACTGCCCAACAAAAACTCACACAGTTCCAGTCGCAGCTAATCACCTCGAAAAGATCGTAGCAATAACAGCACAAGTAACTGCAAATGTAAAATCAGTAACTTTTGAGCATAAACTAGCAACTAGTGAAATCGAATGATCGATTCAAGGATATGCTCGAAAAGACTACATAAGAAAAGTAACTCGTTCTAACTAAGAAAAATGTTGGAGGAGCAGTTGGACAGGGAGATTGAGGTGAAAAAAACGAACGAAATTAAGCATGTAAAGTAGATTGAGAACTTGAAATTAATGCAGGCGCAAGAGCTATACATTTTGAAGAAAAAAGATAAAAAAGGATGATTTATGAGGATGTATTTTAGACTTATAACTGTGTTTACTTCATAACAAGCCTAATAGAAAACAAAACAAATTTCTATTTGCTTTTATTGCTTAATTTATCGAGAGATCCTTATTAAAGTAAGCATTGCTGTTCTTAGGGAAACATTGTGATAAATTTATACATTTACATGATTTAATAATAACCCAGGAGTCTTCCGCTGAAACCGATTTAAATCGGCTTTCCCAAGAACCTTAGAAATGGTCCAATCCCTGTCTTGAACAAAGTATAGGCATTCGATAACGTACTTTACTCCGCCTACTCAAACGGATTGATCCTTCAATATAAATACAATACTTCGTAGAGGACCTACACATATGTAAACAAGTTCAATCCATATCAAAACATGGATGTGATTGATATGGACCAATACGACACAGATGTACTCCTTACATGCAGTCACAATGAAGTTACCCTCTTCAATCTGACCAAAAACAAAGCCATCTCGCTTCATGGACATGAGTCAACCCCTATAGCAGTCTCTGCCCATCCCGTATCCCCTTATGTTGTCTCTGTTTCCAATGCAGTTATAGAGCATGACCTGCGAATGCGAAAGCCAATTAATGTCAATTTTATAACACCGCCTGTCTACGATATCGAGTTTTTCCCGGATGGCAAGGAGTTTATCCTTTCAGGAGATCCCTGCAGAATTGGAAGATCTAAATGGATACGTGCTCTATTGAATGGTATCGCTCGTCCTTCCTTGAACTCTAAATTCGTAGTAACAAACGATATGAATGGTTCAATATCTCTATGGGATTGGCGATAGTCCTAACAAGTGGTTGTCATTGACAACGTAAAGAATTTATAAACATATCAACCAGCCCATTTTGGAATGCGTAATGGTAATATTAATGACATCTACTTCTTTCAAGATAATGGCTTCATCCTCAAGTATTAGATCTTGAAGCAGGAACGAACAGAGTTTAAATTATTCGACGTTGCCAAAAACGATAACTGGAAGATGATCACTCGCAACATCGACTGCACCACGAAGTCAGTCATCCTCTACGAACACACGAAAGCTTTGATGAAAATATATGATATATGAAGCTATCATACTTGTTCATCTTTATTTTATCATGAAACATAGCATTCTGCCAAATCTGACTAATACGGCCTATTCACTTTTATATGATGAGCATAACTTAACATAAATTAAGTCTCTATTTATTAGTCAATATGAATCAGGTTGAACTGGAGTCAGTTATTAAAGAGTCGCAGGAAAAAGCACTCCAATAGATTGAAAACAAACTTTAGGGCGAAAAAGGAGACAAGCTATACTGCTTGACATATTTAGAAGCATCCTACATCGAGAGGGAAATTAGACAGCTACCACGTAAGGAGGGAGAAGCGTATTTCTTAGAAGTACAGAGAAGACCTTAACAAACTCTATTTAAGCCTGCTATTCGCGATCATCACTACAATTCATTTGCATAGGAAGAGTACGCCAGTCTAGAGAGATATTACAGATCAATGTAGTTGGCTGACGGCAAAATGACATCAAACGAATTTTACTGTTTCCTGACGCTCTAACTCTTGCGTCTCAACAATCTCTCAGACTACTTCATGCACGCTCCGAACATAATATTCTTGAAAATGCCCGATTACTACGATAAAATCTTAAAACCTTTAGATATGACAATAATTGGCCATAAACTGTTTCGAGGCTAATACATTAATACTCTTGACTAGTTTTAGGTGGACATGGTCACCATGATCCATAATGCAAGGATCTATTTTGCCGATAACGATGAGATGTTTTAGATATCCATACTTTTCGAACAATTATTTTGGAAAATTTATAAATAGGAGATTCATAAATATTAGGATGCTGTTAAAGAGTATCAGCGATTAAAAAGGTAACTTCGGACGAAAGTAAAAAAGCCTCAGCTTAAATAATATACAAGGGACGATCGAAAGAGGATTAATGCTGCCATTAAAAAGCAGCCGTTAGAAGTACAGGCCAGCATTCGCAAATTTTTATAGTAAAAATGCAAAAATCAAATGAAGAATGGCGAAATCAGCATCTAAAAGATATCCAGACCTATACTGGCTAAAATATAAAAAATGTTTGTTTCTATATCTGGAGATAATGATATCTATGATGAGTCTGAGGATAACCCCATCCCTTTGTTGGAAGTAAATTAAGCAATTGGCAATATCACCATTGAAGACGCACTGGGCAGCGATGACGATGATTGATATATCAATAAACCAAAAGACATTACACAAGTATGCAGCATAAAAACTCTCTTCAAATGTTCCATCCACTGCGAATGACGTTGTTTTAAATGAATATGATTTTTGCTTATCAGTTAAATAGGCTTCTTTCCTTCCAGTCGTATTTATTTTTAATCTGGACAGCATTATTAATCCTTGTTAATTATTTGCATTAACTAAGTTGATAGGACACGTGTTTATAATAATTATCTTATGTCAACGTCAACGAAGAAAACATCGGGGGTCAAATACTTTTCCGAGGAAAGCTCAGGCTTTAAAATACAGCCCAAGACAGTTCTTATCATGAGTCTTATCTATATTGGACTAGTGGTACTACTACACATCTGGGCTAAAGTTTCAGGAGCATCCAAACCCGTTGCTCCAGACTCACCTACTACCGAGTCGAAGACTGAGACTTTCGAGGAGCAAGCAGGACAGGCAGAGCCAGAGGTGGAAGTTACCGCAGATGAAACTCTTTGAATGATCAATAACATATCTTACAAATAAAATACCCTTCATTCGCCTGATGATGGTGCAATCACCATTGATTAATCAAGGCATATCATAATATTTTTAAATATTGTCGTTCAAATCAAATAATGCTTATCTTATAAATTTTAGATATAAAAGCAATGAATAAACATATCATTCCTTTTAAATTTCAGCATTTACTGGTTAGTCTTATTCCTTTTTTTTCTTATCCTGTGGTGGTTATTCTGGTTCTTATTATTTTTATTTTTCTTCTTTTTTCTTTTTTCTCTTCCTCTGATTCCTCTGATTTGGGAAACTTTTTTCATAAATTCCAGTCTTTTGGATTAAGCCTTGCTTTAAAAATTATTAGCTAGCTTCTCAAATTTATGTTTTTAAATCACAAAAATTAAATTACTGTCTCAGGTTTGCTTGGCTAATTCATATAGTTTGTATTTACTGCGCAATTTGGTTGAATCGTCATCAGGATTTAGCAGCGCTGATTTCATATATTTACTGCAAGCATTTATCACTCGAAGAACAGTTAAGGTATTTTATCGCTGATTACTTTACTCTCCCCAATCTCATGAACTGACCATTACTATTCTTTTCACACTCTATTTAGTCGTATTATTTCTTTCGAATAAAATTTTTTATTTGTATTTTTGAGTTACTTGTTGAACTTGGCTCTTTATTATCGATATCATTTTTAGGCAAAATTGATGCCCACTGAGGTCTGACTTTATCTATAGGTTTGGCTAATTCCCTTGCTTATTATTTTCTAATCTGAAATTCTCGAATAAATCTTAAAAATCCGTTTTGATATTCTTCTGGCAACCATAGAAATACTTCTCCCATTTGTCTGACTTTTATCTATATAATTGAATGATATTCGCCTTCAGCTGTTTTCTTCATGATCATACTTGTATTAGATATTTAATAAATTATACAAACTATCAAATCAAACTTCAATAAATAGTTTATTACAGGAAAAACTGACATCAAATTAGTCCACAATCATTTCCTTAAAATTTTAAAATATTTTGTCTGGAAGAAAAAATATAAAGATGGGGGTTCCTCTACTAAAAATTTGATATGAGAATATAACGCAAATCACTAAGATACAATACTAAGCTATAATAATAAGAATTTAAGGATGAATAGATTGTTCGGCGCCGCCAAGAAAGAAGAAGCCCCACCTCCTCCACCTCCCAAAAAAGAAGAACCCCAACCAATAGAACTTCCCAAGAAAGTTGTTGTCCCTCTCTCTGAACAGCAAGCTAAAGTAAATCCTCCTTCATTCAGCTTTAAAACAAAGTACGATAACTTTCAGAGACTGTGACACGTTTGGACAATTAAGCGAAATAGCTACTATAGAAGTCGAAGAAGGCGAAGGGCTCAGCTAAAGAGATGTACAAACAGAGGTGTGTAAACGTTTTACGCAAGCGCAAACAATATGACACCCAGCTAAAGAATTATATGAATCAACAGTTCACACTCGACCAGGTTGCATTTACCTCTGAAAGCATCCAAAACACCATTGAGATGGCAGGCACCATGAAAGGAGTTATTTAACAGCAAAAACTTGTTATGAATGATCTGGATATTGACAAGCTCGATGACCTTAGAGATGAGATGGACGAGCTCAAATACGAGAGCGATTACATGAATGAGATGCTCAACAGAGATTATGACGTGGATATCGATGAAGATGACCTCGATGATGAGCTTGGACAACTCGAACAGGAGCTCAAGGCCGAAAAAAACATCAATAAGAAACAGCAACAGAGCCAGAAGCAACAATTAAACAACATATGATCTAGCATATTCCTCATTCCTTCATCTAGTAAACATACTTGTTTGCCATAAAATTTTATTAATACAAGGATAATATAGGTATTGACTCATAAATAGAAACAATCACCCTTACTATTTTTCTTTAAAATCAGCCTCAAGGTCGATAGTAATCTAGCCACTCATCATTTGATCATCAAGGGTATTCACACTTGAATGTACTTATTGGAATTATTCGTTAAGAGAAGCAATCGGTTGCACTTATAGGAAAGGCGTTGAGTACATGTATTGCATGTAGAGAACATAAAAATTGAGAGATGCATAAAATATTTAGAATTTTTGAGAGGATTAGTCATAAAGCGAAAACCAACCGAGAGAGATAAATATAAGGAGAAGAACAACAAAAAATGCATTGAAACTCACAAGAAGTCGATTTCGCCAAACCAATCGATCCCATTTCTGCAGTATTTTCAAGTACAGCCACAAGATATAAGCAAAGATAAACAAGAACATGGCTCCAGAGAGGGCAAACATCACTCCAAATGCTTGATGAGCTGGAATAATGGGTTGTTCGTTCCAAGAGTAGTATCCAACTTGAGCATTAAAAGCAAATATCACACAGAAGTAAAAGACAGCTAATATCCAAAATGTTGCTCGCTGGAGTTTCGAGGGTGTAAAGTTGCTGCCTTTTGATTCAATCTATATCTTTTGAAGCAAGTAAAGCCAGCTCAGCACTAGCAAAACTAAGAAAGATGTTACAAAGAGAGTGGAAAAGAAGACACTGAGGATATTCGGCCAAAATATTTAGATAAAGTAGTAAGGGTCATTGAATAGCAATACTCCGATGGAGAGGTTGACTACAACTCTCTGCTAAATACATGAATATTTCGTAAGTTGATGCGAAAGTCTGAAGTAATATACTCCAAAGCTAATTGACATTATGACCAAGAAAGTGCCACGCATACAGAGCATAAAGATAGTATAGTTCGGGTTCATTAAAACTGCCTTGCTGATTAAAAAATATTTACTTGAGCGAATATCTCGTTATCAAGGAAGAATGATTCGTTCAAGGAAACGAAAGTTACAACCAAGAGGGCGTCCTCAGTATGAAATGAACGGTAATACCCTAGATTGAGTTAATATCCTTTCTTTATTTATCCATTGCTCACAAGTACATCTTGAAGGGGATGCTGTTTTGAATCAAAAGCAAAATTATTCATCGTGCGTATGCTTTAGCTTTTTTAGAATCCCACCATATCTTTGTTTTCATTGATACGCATTACCTTTCGCTTCAAACTTAGTAGCTATACATTTATCACCTCCTTAACTTCTGAATTCCTTTAAACATACGCAAAGCCCCTGAAATTTAGCCCTTGGGCAGAAACACGAGATTAATCTGTGCAAACTGATGTAAGGGTGATAGATCTCGCATGATCAATCCTATTTTAGCGTTTTGTTGGTTAAAATCTTTGCATGACAGCAATCCATTATCAAACTCGACTGGATTATTACAGCCCTTATGATGTGTTTCTGCCAATTCGCTTTAATTACTCTTTATCACGAAGGCTTCGGGAGCTATATGGATGTTTGTTTACTGAAGTTAGAAGTGACAAAAATTCCGATGAGGAATATGGCAAAGATTCCCCAGAAGAGTAAAGTTGCCTTTTGATTAGAGTTGTCAACGTTGAGACGAATCGTTCTATCTAATACCGAGTTTACTCAGTAGAACGAGAAAATGTTGATGATATATTGACATTCTCGTTTGATTGCATTTGCTTTATTATTATTATTAGATCTTGAAATCTGCTGTAAAAAAGGATTAATAGAATATCGTCGATCATTCTTCAGCTATGCATATAATTGATATCTTAAAAGATGAAAAATAGTTGAAATCATTTGGACTCGACAGATAAATTGATGCCTAATTTCGTAAAGAAATATATCCAATGCTCGCACACAACATTTTGAAGGCAATTGTCTTGCCCTTAGGATTAGCTGAGGGTTTCATTTGGTAATCGGTTAACTTTGCAGTAATAATGTAATTTTACTATGCGATTTATATATTTCTTTAGTTAGCAATATTATATATTGTAATTTTATCTTTCGTGCTCTTTCCAAGATGCCTACTCTCTACGGTTTATCGCACTGAAAGGAAAACGGATAAAATTTTTGAGGGTGTGGTAGTTGCTGATGTTTAGTTGCCGTTTTGAAACTTTCATAGTCTTCAGGTATTTGTATATCAGGTTTATTAAATGTTCGCAAACATTAGCATTCGACTATTATTATTATTTAACAGAGATAGAATTTTTGCTCAATCTCTAGGTAGTAGTATTTTTGAGCTGTTTGACGAGTATGTGTTTGCCACTCATGGCTGTCATGTAATGATTGGTTTTAGACACTAATGAAACGTTGAGCAACTCATAATTATGTGCATTATCCTCGTTTAAAAATAAATTAGCAAGATCTTATCTTTAAAACTTGATTGTTTGCTCAGTCAATCTATACTTGCCAGTTTAGGCAGAGCAATTAATCATTTTATTTTTTAGCTTTTGATTGGAAATTCGACTGATGGCACTGTTTCTATTGTTTTAGGTTGGACAGGTTTATTTTTTTTATTGTTTAAAGCTTGAGGCTTTGATGTATATTTCTTACTCATTGGACTCAGTGAACACCTTAGAATTACGCTTTGATGTTTCTTAAATATGAACGATAGAATCTTTTTTCTTATTCTAAACAATATGTTTTTAGTTTCTTACTGAGTTTTGTTTTGAAAATGTTCTTCTATTATTAAAATAATTATGTGGATTTTTAGTTAGACTTACTCTGCTGTTATTGATGTTTTCTTTTTCAATATTCTCATTTCTTTTTTCAATAAATTCGACTCTTAATCTCTATTGATCTTTCTCCTTTATTTCGTTCACCTCTCCCTCTTATTCATTGTCATACGACTCTTTTTCTTCACTTGTCTATTATTTCTCAGTTTCAAGTCTGGCTTCCTTTAATTTATCCTTGACTTCACTTTCTCTCTTGTAATAAGAATGGATAGGTTGCTTAATCTCATTAACAAGTGTTTGCATTTCGAAAACAGTCTTATTAAATGTATACTCATCAGGATAGTTTGCTACAAAATTAACTACCAATGTGCAAATCTGAAGGTTCTGATCATTGAGATGAAATTTAACTTTCGATTTAATGGGTTTACTCACGCTTATTTTAGATCTTTTTACAACATGTGCCTTTTCCTTTGGTTTCTTATGATTTTAGGATTCACAAGATTTCCTTGAAAATATTTCACTGATATCATCACCATTTTCCTTATCAACATTATTTGATCTCTTTCCAATATTCAATATCTATTAATTGATTTTTAACTCAGCCGCTAGCTTGGTTTGTAAATTGATATTTTAAGCTTATAAATTTGCTATCTTCTTTTCGTATTGCTCAGTTTTTTCAGAAAGAAGGACTTTCAAAACTGAATTTTACTCTTAAATAAATTTAGTTTTAACTTTCATTGTTTTGACCTGATCATGGAGTGTACCTCTTTTGCCATGAGAGCTCGTTTTTACTTTTTATTAAATTACCTCTTCATCCTCAATTTTAACCTGACACTCGAAGCTAATCATCTGCTATTTTCTTTTTTGTTCAGAAGTAACTAGATACTCTTTAAAAAGCTGATTTAGCTTGCTTTTTGCAAGGTCAAGACGCGGAGCTGCCTCTTATTCATACTGCTCCTTCAATTTGGCAAAATTTTAAACATTGGCTGTATCCTTTGATTGTAGATTGATATTTGTCTGAATCTGATTCAGAAAGCTGCTAATATTTTCTCCCCTTTTGAACATAATGTTGACAACATCAGAAAGCATATTTTCGCTTTGTGATGTTTATATTTCCATCAACTTCTCCCTTCCTTTGTTAATCTTCTACCTAATCATAGAATTACTTGAAAAGTGTTATCATTCTATTGACTCATCATTTTATGCTATTTCTACAAAATACCCATCTCTTTGTTTAAATCTTTGAAAATATTAGATGCCATCTCCTGAATTCTGAAATTCTAGCGCTACTTTGCTTGAAGACTAATTGGATTAAAGTAAGTCTTAAACTAGGAAGGAGATGAAAGTATCATAGTATGTCTCTGATTCATTCTTTTATCCTTTGGTACTGGCGGCGGCTCTATTGCCGCTCTCAGTATCATGCTCTTCGCCATAAATCGGATGATCGACATAAGCTGAAAAAATATTTTGAGTAGACATACTCCAAATTCGGGAATTTACACAAATTCGCAAGAATCGTTGATTTATGAATAACGGAACACGTACAGAGAATGAGAAGTTAGTAAGAACTTAGCAATGTTTTTACGCGTTTAAACATGATATTGGCATCGAAAAATACATCATCTGACAGCTACTATTGAATGGTGACTTACAATTTGCGAATTGTTTCCGCAGCGTTGAGGCTAAATATTTTGAAGTAATCAAAATACGCGCTTTCTTTAATGCTCTCCACCTTCTGTTTATTATACATTATTTTTTATATTCTCTTTCGAAATATTTAGAAAATCAAGTTTATGGAGTTTGAACGAGCAAATTAATCAGTGAATAATTTTTAAAGATAAAATATGATCTTAGTGATAATCAAGATATATAACTTCAAATTAGAAGGCAACAAGCAGAGCCTTTGACAATGTAAAAATGCATTTGTTAGTCATGATATCTTTGCTTTAAACCTAGAATGGTTTAATTGGGCTTGCAGATATAGCCTTGTATCATTAGATCTATTTTTTAGGGGTCTAGCTCGCTAAAAACAAGGGAAACTTTAACTTTAACAGTCTCGATGGTATCGTTGACATCTACATCCACTCCTTCTACCTCCTGACGATGGCTTTCAGCTGCTTTTTCCGCTGATGCATGCATAAAAATAATCATTCTGAGTTTATTTCAATTGAGTGTTAATAAAAAATTGTAATGAGCATTATTCCTTATTTTGTTATTATTGTAAAAATGAATTATGTTTATGATTTTGAATTTATCTTAAATAGTAATTGTATGATATTTCCGAAACTTTAAAGCTTAAAAAATAGGAATAATGAATAATATGATATAATATGATGAATAACTTAGCCTATCTTTAAAGTAGCTGAGCATAAATATATTTATCATCAGTATGAGTATTACTAATGAATCAATATTAAGACTCTGAGTAACTTAACATATTTGTAACAGAAGAAATTTTAACAGTAATTAAATATATTAGGTTTTAATGTTAAATCTATCTATCTATCTATCTATCTATCTATCTATCTATCTATCTATCTATCTATAATCAAATTGGCTTGAGATTAACATTAAATTAACTGAAAAGACGGATAATTTTGAAACAAATTTAATATTGATTGGCTTTCTAATTGTTGAAGCATTCATCATGTTTCATTCTCTGTCCCACTTGGACACAAGGGAAATAAGATCATCCATCTTTTTCTTCTCAAACGCTCTAATTTCTTACTCAGTTGGTGGAGGAGGCACGTTCTTTTGATTTTACTCTTTCTTCTTTATCTCAGGTCCTCTCTTCAGTAGATTTGGCGAAAGTTTAATCACCGTAATTCCACCAAATGAATCTCCCAAAAGAATTATCGGGTCTTTGCTGTTAAAAGCCAAATTAGTAAGTTTTGGATTCTTCACAGGTTTTTTATCTGCCAAACTCTTATGCTTTTCGATGTTGAGGTCATAAACATAAATTCTATCGAGGGTAGCACAAGAAAAGACAGTTGATGAATATGGAGCCCACATTGCATCAACAACTATCATTCCCATATCGAAGAGCATGACTTGAGCTTGAGGGTACGTTGAATCCCAAATTCTTACAGTCCAATCCGCTGAAGCCGAAATAAAAGTTGTGGGATGATAATGATTCCATCTCACCTTATAAACAGCAAGTAAGTGGCCCTTGTATGTTTATTGATACTGTCCAGAATATGCCAAAGAGCACTTATGAATTTTGCCTTCTTCTGTTCCTACCAAAAATGAGAAATTATCAAATTTATTAAAATCGAAGCACAAACCGCAAGCCAAACCAATAAAGGAGGTTTCCTCTTATTTTTCTCCGATAAGTTTAAGTTTAAACACTTCTTCGGGTTATAATTTATTCTTCATTAAACTCCAGTTCATAACCCTACCATCCGATGAAATAGAATAGAAGTTAAACTTTTCACTCACATCTGGATTCCATCTGATCTGCCAGACTGGATCGGTATGCTTTTGAGTCCTCACCGTTGATTAGTAAATAGGTTTATTGTGCTTATTTCTCACATCATAAACAAGAACTGTACCATCGTAAAGACCCGCTGCAAGAAGAGCTGGAGATGATGGGTGCCAATCTAAACACATTACTCCTGTTGGTAAACTTTCATACTTATATTCAGGAAACGTCACATTTTTGAGAGACCAAACCAGAATTTGACCAGCTTTTTGCTTGGCAAAATCATAGCTTCCCAAAGAAATGGCAAACAAGTCCTTGTACCTAGGGTTCCAGACAATTGAAGTTACATGTTTCTTCTTCTTTTAATAGCTAAGTCTCCAAATGGGAAGCAGTTCTCCTTCCTGTTCTTGAGCTTCTTCTCCCTCCTGCCAATAGTATTTATAGTCATTATATTTCTTATCTTCCTAGTTTTGGCGTATCATTCTTTCCATTATTTTCATACATCTTTTGAATGAAGTTGAATATCTTCCTCCTGAATCGGTCTGTTTATTCTCCTTCTTCTCGTTAGTACCCTTCTCATCGTCTTTGTTTTCTTTTTTAAATTACTCAATATAAGAATCCCATATTTACCATTGAGTAACCTCACCCCGAAGATTATCGGTAATTGGCGGGCAAGTCGCAGCTCCTCTTTCTTTAATGGAGGGATATATGGTTTGAACTTATCTGCTTTTATAATCGAACTTGTTTCTCATAGCCTGCTTGATCGCTTCCACATTTTTTCCAGATCCGGGCTCTTCTTGTTCAGCCTGCCTCTTAACCTGTTAAAATTTGGTTTTGCGAATGTACTAAATTTCTTATTGCACCTTGTATTCGTTAGATGAGGTACTTATATAATCTCCCTCAAGACTCAAATGCACGACTAACTGATCCACAGAATCATTCTCCTTATTTTTTCGATCCAAGTAGTCATACATAACTCTGTTCGGTTCCGCCAAAGGATTAGATACAACTAGTGTCTTTGTGACAGTTAAGTTCAACTCTGCAGCGGAGAGACGTGCGTACTCTGGAACTTTCTAAATCCATCGAAAAGTACCTGGGCTTCATCCTACTCCTCCTCGTTGACCACGTTTACGTCGTTTGTATGAACTATTTCTTGTTTTTTAACTCCTTTCTTCTGAGTAATTTAAAGGATACAACACCGAGCAAATTCTGAGAACCCATACTCCTCTTGGCTCCAATTTTACTAGGTCTCATTTAAACCCAATTAAATACAAATGAATAAGTTATATTAATATGAATCAATATTTAAAATATTTAGACCTAATATTATTGTCTACTCATGAATCCTCTTCTCGCATCGGCTTAATCTTTTATTTCTTCCGAATAAATATTATAATAATTTATTTCGAAATGCAATAGTCACTATTTGGGTTTTTTTTATGCCATCATTAAATGAGACTAAATATCTCTTCTATTGATTTTAGTTGTTTTTGATAGAACAAATCAGGGTAATAAATGATTGGACATCATCAAATAAGCTCTAATTCAAATGTTTTATCTGAAAATTTTACATTCAGTTTCACTTCCTTGTGTCGACTCAAAAAATTCATTCCCAATACATTTGCATTACTAAAGTCAAGGCTTTATTTTGAATCTTCAATACCAGGTTTAGATGGATGGATTTATATTAAGGAATCTCCAATTAAATAATCGTCTGTGTAAAATTGAATTTAATCTGATAGTTCTTTTCCGTTAATAAGGCACATAGCATGATGAGTTAATGTTGTATGTGGGGAGCCAGTCCTTAGAAGAAAGTGAACATAATAAAACTTTTTAAGTGATGGGTTTGCTACTGGAATTGACAAGAAAGGCCGATTAAGATTTCCAATAATTCTTCCATTATATTTCTTCTTTTGTTTGATATCTTCATAATCCTCACTGCATATCTTCAAGTAAGGGATTTTAAGAGATGCAGAGACACGTTTTTAAAGTTCTCCTTACGGTATTTGATATGGTTCTCTGTCGAATGGCATGGGATCAAGTACCAAAATGTCTTTCCTATAATCTATGTTCCATTTATGTGTATTTATTCTGTAAAAGAGTGGATGTAGTAACTTGGCTCTAATCATTGGAGATATTTATAAAACAATAGTAACTATATCCTTGTTGATATATTTATAAATAGCTTAATTATTTTTAGAAAAGAGCTTATATTTTATAAGATAACCATTTAAATAAGCGCATAAAGTCATCTAGGAACATTTACTCAATTAAACCAGAACAATCAAATAGATTAATAAAAATAACAGACAGAACTAATAAAAATCAAAGTCAGCATCTCAAAAATCGCTTTATTTAACAAATCGAATAACGAATAGTTATATTAGTATTGATTGATATTAAACCTTTAAAAATACACAATATTATTCTTTACCAACTAATGCTCTCCATCCATAAAATCTCTCTTTAATTTCTTCCAAACCAGTTATTATAATAATTTCTAAATGCAAAAGCAGAAGTAATTTCGAATATAGCCTCTCTCCGACAAGATATACTACGACCCTCTCGTGGATCAGCATCTAGTTTCTTATTTCGGTAATAAAAATAACAGACAGATCCTAATAAAAACCAAAGTGGTCAACCGCAGGAATTAAATTCTCGATAAAAAATTAAGGAAGGTGTTGTAGCAGGGATATCTTAACGTCGGCAATATATTTCGATTGAAAAAATCAAAACCGAAGTATGACCGCACCAAGTGTACATCAACTCTGAGTAATTATCAGTCGTTAAATAAAACTGTTGGCAAAAAATAGTTTCAAGATTTTTTATAAAGCAGAAGAAATATTATCAAGAATCAAACTGTAGGAATGGAAAAATATTTATCTACGAATAAGCATAAAACAGTGCCGACTGAGTAAGTTATCAAGAAATCAGTGGAATGATGTACCATATGATTATGTATTTTATTTTATTAACCAATAATCACATTTGTTCAAGCAAGGATTTTAATGTTTATCATGCCAATAATTTAAGAATTGAGGATATAATAAAGTTAATATGTTGAATTTTATTGGAAAATTAACAGATGCTTTGATATGATAATATTTAATTATTTGTTCAATTCATCTAATTTCAAAGCATGTTCATTTTGTAATAATTTTATTTATGCAAATTCGAGAAATATACGAACTTTAGCATAACGTCGGGCAGTTGGGAGGCAGTTATACTTCAAAATTTTACATTGATGTGAGAGAAAAATCCAAATCGTCTTTGGTGGTCAAGCATAAGCATAAATAATCATTCATTAACTAACTCCAAAAATATACAAAATAGTTTCCAGGACCAGGACAATACACAATAAACCCGTAGGATAAGAATACTGCAAAGAAGATGGGAAGAACCATTGATTTCGCAGCTGAGTCCAAAAAACCATCAAAAAATTGTATTTAAGATATCATTAGGAGCAAGCAAAATATACCTGGAGTGGGAAAATATTAGTTAAATTTTGATAAATTCGAAAAAGAAAGAGATCGGTACTTCATGCTCGGAGAAAAGACAAAAAAAATGGTTCCTACCTTTAAGAATACAATACTTGGAGAGGCTCTCGTAGATTGTATAAATGTTGGTCCGGGGAGTTATAATGCTTCAACAGTAAGTTCAGCGTTATATAGACTCTAGAATCATTGAAAAAATCATTTAGACAAAGTATAAACCAATAAAAAAGTAATAAGCACAAAAAATCACAGTCTCTACCCAAACTTCCTCACCCTCAATCTTACTATCCAATGGCTTCTTCATATAACACCTTTGATAAGATACAATCCAAAAGCAAGCATGAGGAGGATAATTTTGTAATTTTTTATCTTATTAAGAAAACATCACATGTAGACCGGCAAAAAAGATTTAGTGATGTCAAAGAGATAGGTCCAGGCCCGAAATACAGTTTAATAGCTGAATGGTCTCCAAAGCAGTCAAAAGCTGTGTTTACAGTTCCAAAGAACATCTTCAAAAGCACAAAAAGCATAATTCCTCCAAGTGTTTATCATTGACACTGATATGAATAAATAAATGACACAAAATCAATTTAAATTAGCTAATAATTTTTATTGAAAATAATTTAAAAGTTAGATATGCGATTTACAGCCATCCATCATAACAACAGTCTTAAATTAGGTATATCTTCATCAAACCTGATTGTTATTTTACTCCTCTCCACTTTTATACACCTAAGCCACTCCATGCATTTGCAGAGACATGCTCAACCATCTACCGATAAATAATACGACAGCACTGTCTACTTCAACGAACTAAACGGCATTCAAACCAAGCTAACTGACGATCTTAATAACATTAAGGACCAATTTACTACGATCAATCTTCAACTTAACAATACAAATATCTCGTCAAGCGCGCAAGTCATCTATCTTCAATAAAATCTTGCAGATGAAAGAGATGCATTGTTTAATATACAAAACTACCTCAATGTCCCATTTGCTCTGCGGTCATGCCAGTGCGTCAATCTAACCCAACAACAGAAAACTTCACTCGGAAATCAAATTCAAAATGTTTCACAAGCAATTTAAGATCTCTCTGGTAGTGTAAAAGTCGATTCGAATGGAAAACAATACTAAAGTCCAAAGTGCTAAGGCGAAAACTGCGCTGCTGTGGAATCGATAAATAATCAAATCAATCAAATGAAGAATTATGTTCAGATCATGAATGATACTGTCACTTCCTAGTGCTGTAAAATTGTTAATTATGTCTACCGAGATGATTTAGTTGATAGCGTCAATTGGATTTATGGAAATTTGACGGATGAACAGTATAGATTGAGCGTGTTTCAAAGATCACAAAATGTTAATTTGACTCAATGCCCAAAGGATAAACCCTATGTCAACTTAACCACAAACTAATGTTTTGCGTGTGGAACTAATCTTGTCTTTGATCTTGAAACAAGAGTGTGTCAGCCTAGCTGCGAGTCCACAGGTTTAATCTTTATGAATCAAACCCATAACTGCGACTACAATCGAACTTGTCCTGCTAATCAGCATTTCAGTGAGACCGTTCATCAATGTGTCATTAATTTAGGTACAACATCCAATTGTCCAAGTGATAGTCCTATTTGGAATGAAGCAATTCTATCTTGCCAAAAATGCCTATCGTCTCAACCTTATTTTGATCCTATCGTTCAGGCATGCAGAAGTTGTACCGCTAATTAAAATTGGGATTCTGTTGGGATGGTTTGCATCAGTAAAGTTACTGGCAGTGCTCCTAGTCCACAAGATTTTGATTTGCCTACTCCAAGCAACCCAGGTCAATTTAAAAAAGTAGGCTCAAGTCTGCCAACTAACCCGAGTACAAATCCAAGTGGAAACCCCAGTAATCCAAGTTCTAACCCCAGTTCGAGTCAAAATACAGCAAATCTCCCTGGCCCGGTTCTTCCTCCAAGTCCAGGTAATGTCAATTCAGGGACATTTTCCAACTGTCCTCCTGACTCTCCTTTCTGGAATTCTCAAATATTTGCTTGCAGTAAGTGTCCACAAGCAACACCATTCTTCAATATCAAAACAAATGGATGTTAAAATTGTCCTGGCAATACAACCTGGAATCCCACTAGTAATACTTGTGGTTCAGCCTCTACAACTGCCACCGGAATAAATAATTGCCTTTCTAATCAAATTTATAATGCAGCAACTGGAAAATGCGATAATATTAGTCCCACTGGTCAAATTGGGCTTTGTCCTCCCAGAACGCCGTTTTGGAATGCAAACACTCTATCTTGTGATAAATGTAATTCAACTAATCCTCTATGGAATGATACTCTTCGCCAATGTACACCTTGCCCAGTCGATACTGCTTGGGACGTCAACTACAACCTTTGCCAATCAACCTTAACCCAATGCCCAAGTGGTCAGGTGCTAAATAAAACAACAGGGAAATGTTTCACTTTCGTATGTCCCACAGATAAACCTGTTTATAATACTCAAACTTCTCAATGCTAAAGCTGTCCCACTGGTACTACTTTGAATACCGTAACTTTAATTTGCCAAAGCACCTCCGATCAACGAGTAGCTGCTAGTGTATGTGCAAGTGATACTCCTTATTGGAATGCGCTTCAATTAGTTTGCCAAGCGTGTCCTAATGGACAGCAGTGGAATACATTATCAAATCAATGCGTATCTTCAACTGCTCATCAACTATCTGAAAAGGTAGGATTGCATGTTCATGAGTCGAGTTTGATGACTTCTCAAGTGAGACATTAGCTTTCAGCTGTTCATAGTATTATTTCTGGTGTAAAGAGTAGAGTAAACCAATGATCGCTGTATTTTGTGATAGAATTATGGTATAAATAATTGAAAATGCTGTTAGTATGAGTATCCTCATCAAGAAGACTATTTTATTGATATATAAAAACTTCTTTTTTGATTTTATCAAAATTACTAGGAATTTTATAATCTGATATTTTAATAGCAAGGAGTTGATAAAAAGCGAATGGCTGGGAAGCACAATTTGAGCTATAATTGGTGAGATCGTGGCAAGCAATTACCACTCCCTATTAGTCTATATGGTTAGGATACCAGGTTTTCACCCTGGCGGGCCGGGTTCGATCCCCGGATAGGGAACTTTTTTACTTTTTATTAGGACGAACTTTTTATATAAAAGATAACCTTCATTTTACGGATAGAAAATGGTTGAAAAGAGAATTCTTTTTGTTTTAAAAATGGATCTTAAATTGAGTTGTTTAATATAAATAATGGTACTTTTATAGTAAAAGATAGCATGATAAATTGAATAGAAATTGCCAATGTATACTTATAATTGTTCACCTATGATATTTAACTCTGAGTACTGGCTTAAAAACAGCAAAAGAGATAGATGAAATGCCTTCCTTTGAGATATTTATCAATTATATTCTTGTTGATCAGCATAGAAATCTTTGTGCTTAGGACTTAATTCATTAATATTCCATATCAATAAGCCTAACTCCCGCTCTTAAAATAATTTAACGTCAAAATTCAATTTGAAAAAATGATAGCATGGGCTTTAGCCGCAATTAAAGCCATTTTATCCAAGATATTAAATAAATAACTGGCGTTCATTAGAGCCCCAAGTTTATCGGTCACGTCCTGAAGAATTTATCAATTTATATTTAGGCGGTCATGGCAATTTTGGTTTTTATCTCGATTAATTCAATTGTAGATAGTTATACTTTAATTGTTGTTTGATGGATATCAACAAATACTTGGGCGCTACCGCGAGTGATTCTCAGTGTTTGGGCATCTTTGACTTCTCTACCAGCATTATTGTCATCATTGTGAGCTGTGTGCTAGGCATTGCTTGGGCCATCGTCAATTATGTTCTTGTTAAAAAGATCGATGTCTCAGATGAGAACCACACCACACATGGACACCTTATCAACGACATTACTCCCGAACAGAGAAAACTACTCATTGAACTCGGAGATAAGATTTCTAACGTAATTATACGACTCATTTAGGGAGCTGTTGAATTCTTGAAACAGGAATACCTCATCTGCCTCATCTTTGTGGCTGTTATGTTCTTTGTTATTACTTTTCTCACTGAAGAGGGAGTCAAAACTGCAGTTGCCTTCGTAGTGGGCGCTATAATTTCCATTGTGTGTGGAGCCGTTGGTATGGTTATAGCTACTCAAACCAACTTCAGGACTACCTATTGTGCTAATGCCGGTCTGGCTCCTGCCTTTAGAGTGGCCTTCCGTGCTGGTTGTGCTATGGGCTTTGCCTTAGTCTCCCTTGGATTGCTCGGTAATATTCTATGCTATTCAGTTCTCACTATTCTAATTCTCATCTATAAATCTATCTATAATAATGATGAATTCATTCCTAATTTTGCCGCCAATGGCGGATATAAACAACTTTTCGAGGCTATTGCAGGTTATGGATTAGGAGGATCATTCGTTGCCTTGTTCGGCAGAGTCGGAGGAGGTATCTATACTAAAGCTGCCGATGTTGGAGCCGATTTGGTCGGAAAAGTTGAAAAAGATTTACCTGAAGATAGTCCTAAGAATCCCGCCACTATTGCTGACAATGTTGGTGACAACGTAGGAGACGTGGCTGGTATGAGTGCTGATTTATTCGGATCATTCGCCGAATCAACTTGCGCAGCATTGGTAATTTCGTCAGATACCCTTTCTGGCTATAACGGTGAAGCTTCAGTAAGTCTAGTATGTAATCAATATCTCTCAGTGTTAATGTTCCCCTTGGTATTGATAGCCATCGGCATTATTGTGTGCCTCTTGGTCAGTACCCTATCGACCCATATAATGAAAGTATAAACAAAAAATAAAATCGAGTCTACTCTTAAAGTTCAACTTATTGGATCAACCATCCTCCTCCTTGGAGTCACTTATGTCGCTTGCCTATTTTCGTATCCTTCTCAATTTAGGTTGATAGGTAGAACTGATACATATCAACCATATCATCCATATTTATGCTGCATATTTGGATTGATTTCCGGCATGATTATTGCTGCCTTCACCGAGTACGTCACTTCTCATACCTATGCTCCAGTTAGAGAGCTAGCAGCTACCTGTAAAGCTGGTCCTGCTTCCAATGTAACTCTTGGTCTTGCCTTGGGATACATGAGTACTCTCGTGCCTGCAATTTTTATTGCTCTTACTGCCTTTGCTGCCAACACATATTTGGGATATTATGGAGTTGCTTTGTCAGCTCTTGGTATGTTATCTAACTTACCCTTGAGTTTGGCTATTGATGGCTATGGACCCATCAGCGATAATGCAGGCGGTATTTCTGAAATGGCCTGTATGGGAGAAGAACTCAGAGAACGTACAGATGCTCTTGATGCTGCCGGTAACACCACTGCAGCCATTGGTAAAGGATTTGCCATTGGATCAGCTGCTCTGGTCTCTCTCTCACTTTTTGGAGGATTCTTGCATAACTCAGGACTGGATACTGATGCCAATCAGGCCAACATTGCCCTCACTAAGCCTGAAATATTTGCCGGCTTGCTGATCGGTGCTATGTTACCCTATGTATTCTCTGCTTTTACCATTCGATCAGTGGGTAAAGCTGCCTTCGGTATGGTGTAGGAAGTGCGAAGACAAATTCATGCTGATCCTGGCATCCTTGCAGGTACCTCCTAACCTGATTATCGTGCCTGCATTAGAATTTCAACACGTTCATCTCTCCGAGAAATGATTGCCCCTGGATGTTTGGTACATTTTTATTTATTTAGGTTATTTTCTCCCCCTTACTCCTTGGATTCGCCTTTGGTCCAAAAGTTTTGGCTGGATTTTTACCTGGTGCTATCGTAAGCGGAGTGCAGATGGCTATCTCAGCTGCCAACACAGGAGGTGCTTGGGATAATGCTAAGAAGTATATTGAGAGTGGCGCTATGCAAGATGATTCAGGAAATGTTGTTCGTAAAGGAAGCGATATTCATAAAGCAGCAGTGGTGGGTGACACAGTAGGTGATCCTTTGAAAGATACTTCAGGCCCAGCTCTAAACATCCTTATAAAGTTAATGGCTATCATTTCTTTGGTATTTGGCAGCAAATTCGCTGAAATTCATTCATGATCTATATATCATCTAAAATACACATTCAGCTTCAACTTCTAAATTCTAATAAATTCCCTCACTAATGTTATATTAATTAAGATAATGATCCAAAATCGATTGCAAAAGGACAATAAAAAATATCAAGAGGCGGCTCTGTTGAGAGGACCAGAGTATTTTTAATACGAGGATTATAAGATACCCCTCAAGTAGATTCACTATCATCAAGCAACGAGTACATTCATCGATATGAAATTATCGAAAAGATAGGTCGAGGCAAGTACAGCGATGTCTACAAAGCTGTAAGAATTGGAGAAACCGCCAAAGATGATAAACTGTCAGTTTTAAAAATTTTAAAACCAAGTAAGGGTGGATTTATGTAGTTCGTTAGGAAAAGATCCGTCGGTAAATTAAAATATTAAAAACAATAAAACACGAAACTATCATTGAATTGGAATGCGTGTGTTTTGATTAATGCTCAAAAAGCTATGTATTGGTACAGATGACATTATTCAGGCATTCGACTATGTTTCGACTGATGAAAGCAAAAAGGTTCCTGATTACACTGATCAGTAAGTTCGCTACTATATTTATAAGATTCTTTGTGGGCTTAACTATTGTCATTCAATGGGCATAATGCATAGGGATATTAAGCCGCAAAATGTGTTGATTGACAAACAGAAGAGGATCATTAAAATCATCGACTGGGGGTTGGCTGATTATTATTTGCCGAACAAATAGTACAATGTTAGAGTTGCTTCCCGTTACTATAAAGGCCCTGAATTGCTGGTAAATAACAAGTATTACGATTACTCAATGGATATATGGTCATTAGGGTGCATGCTAGCTGGTATGGTACTTGATTTCTAAGGCAGATTTTTAGGATCAGTGTCTTTTTTAAAGGAGAAGATAACTCTGATCAGTTGAGACGGATTATGCAGATTGTTGGCACTACCGAGATATAAAATTATGTGCTCAAATACAAATTTAAACCGGATCAAAGAGTCAAGGAGTACATTTCTGAAAAATATTGGCCAAAGCGCAAATTTTAATAATTTGTGAATGCTGATAACCAAGCTTTAGCGAACTAAAAAGCGGTTGACCTTCTAAGGAAAATGCTGATAGTGGACCACGTAAGACAATAATAATATAGGCTGAGCGTATCACTGCCCAATAAGCCATAAATCATGCTTATTTTGATTCTGTCCGAAACTAATGATTATGTTTGTATTTTTACAATTATCATTCACGTAAAGGATGATGATAATTTAAAATTAGCAGGTAAAGGAATCCTATTTTTTATTCATATAGGCATGAATCTTTTTCCAGTTTTTTCCATATTAATACATTGAATAAAATGCTGCCGGTATATAAACTGCTGTCTCTGTTTCTGAGAGTATTCTCGCGCCCGCTAATAAACATTACCAAACGATACCATGCCACCAATCAGATACAAAGTGAATGGATCCGCCTGTTTTTCCTACGGCTGGGTAATTGGTTCAATGCTTTTGAAACAAAAATAAACCGAAGATACCTCAAAACTTAGATCAGTAAGATAAATATAAAGACACTACCGGAACCAGCTGCCATTAATAAGGGCATTTAGTTTTTTTATGAGATCATATTTTACTCAATCGCAATTGGATTTCCAACATATTAGCTGTATCGTGCGGCTAAAGATACCAAGAAAAAGGATAAAAAGATGCACGAGAGAGTGAGTAGAATTGTATCGAATGCTGATAAAATAATTTAGGGGGTAGATGTCATAAATAGTATTGAAGAAAATATTGGACTTAAATATTTGACGATGGATCTCATCAATAATCACTTTATTTTTGATGTTATTTATCGGGAGAATTGGGTGAGAACGGATCTTCTACTTTGATATGAGTAAATATATACTATTAACTGATGTAGTAATTAAAGTAGTATAAATGTCATTTTGAGTGCCTTCCCTGATCGAAAAGTTCATTAAAGTCCTGCCGACTAAATTTATGCATTAATTTATTTAATATTTTATTTTCTGATGAGATGAGATAATATTGAAGGATATGAATTTTGCGATAAAATACGAATTTTTACAACAATTTTACTAAATTCAATAAATTTCAATCTAAAATACAAGAATTAAGTTCATTGATTTTGAAGATTATTATCTTGCCAACAAGTACATTGTCTAAAATTAATCAAAGAATTATATTAAGAAATTAGATGTAGAACACAATTAGAAATTCATTCATCAACCAAAGAGATATGTCCAGATTCCCAGATCTTAGATATTCTCCAAACTCAACAAAATTTATAATATCTTTTATTAACAATAGCGTATGATCAAAAATAGAACTGAAGAACAAGTTTATGGAGTGATAAATTATGATAGAGGGCGTGTTTTCAAATGGTTAACTTCATAGTGGCCGGATGTGAATGAAAAATATCACTTATATCTTTGCCATTTTAGTTATCACAAAACAAAAACCAAGCTGTTCTACTAAGCTGAACTTCAAAATAGTTGACCACACATCTTCTCTTAACAGTCAATGACTGGAATGAGGATATCCGACAAAATCTGTCTCTCATTCACTTGACTGGTTTAAGACGGATATCAAAACCATATTTTCTTTACTTTAAGTAAAGGAAAGATATTAGGCCAATGATTTTTGTAATGTTCATAAATCAACAAAATTATCTTTGATAGCATTGTTCATTCATTCATTAAAGTCATAAAACAATAATGCATTTATCACTAACCATCGTTGTAACAGACTGAAACGGACAAACTTCAGTTTTATTTCGGAAAAGGACATTTATTCCTTTGAAAATGATACAGTCATCAAAGAAATATATATTTAATGATGCTTTTTATATTTTTATTAGCAAAGATATTCCATTAATATTTGTCCTTATCAAATTTTAAGTAGTACATGTGTTATTAAATCATTCAAATCAAAGGTTATTTAGGAAATCGATGTCTATCTATCCATTTTGCTTTGGAGTTAGAGGGTAATCAATTTGAATTCTACTCTGCCTATAGGATGTCATCTTGGAATTTCGCTTCTTCATCATGTCGTCTAAAAATCTTTTTTATTTTTATTGCTGACCTTTCTAGATCTCCTTCATTCTTTATTCAGCCGATATTTCGGGATGAATACTCTTAGGCAAGAGAAATTTGGGGATAATTATGGATTATGATGCTAAGAAAGGTTTAATTTATTTTTAAGGGTTAATTGATGATGTTGAAGAAGATAGAAGCGCCTTTTCTGATTTAAATTATATATGGGTTTGAACTGCCCTTCTACTTTCTTCCTTCTTCCTTTTTTCTTAGAGCTAATAGTATATCTTTTCAGTATTGAAGATATAGAGGACGCTTTTAAATAATTTCTTACCAATTTCATCAGAAGCTCCTTTCTATGGATCCTCGCAATAATAGATAACACACTAATTGTAGGACTTTTAGAGCTGTTGATAATTTTTATCAAGGAATATATATTTCTACTTGACCTAAACCAGCATTTCTGCGCAGTACTGCTAGATGAGATCATTCGTATTATTGACATTTCTACTTTTCAAAGCTTTTTCAATGGCAAGGCTATTTTTCTTAAGTTAACTCAGTTCTGTTTTGATTTGACTCAAAGGTATTTTGGATATATTCTGATACATCTCAATCTCTTATTTATCGAAAATAGGATACATATACTTTCTCCAAACTTATTTGATTAAATAAAATCCAGCATTCATCTGATTATCACTGGACTTCACTTCGTCCATTCTCTATAAAGTTTCAAGACGAAATCCCCAAGCACCTCCCTTTATACTTGTTCCATTGAGATAATTTCCAATCGCCAGAGCCACGCTTAAGATATGGTGCAGTCTATAATCACTCTTTAATGACGTAAAAGCAGTCGTTAAATTTTAAATTTGCTTTTGAATTTCAAAATACATCTCTTCTTTAAAATTGGAAAATAGAATTGATTTGATTCTGCTACTGTATTCAGGGACTGAAACTAACTATTTCATGAATTTTTAGGGTTTTCCTAAATCTTAGAGATCTCCTTCATAAGATTTGATATTCATTTCCTCTTCCTCAGTGGGTAATATCTTATTAATTGATTACAAAATATTGATATTTGCATATTTGCCAGAGCACTCAGTCAAAGCTTGAGTAATAGCTCCCTACGGTAACTTCAGTTTAGTCAAAACAATCTATAAATTGCGCCATCTGTCAGAATTAAATAGTTTTACTGTATCTTTCTTTTTTATTTGAAATGCATTGATTATGGATGTTATCTTCGCGGCAGGCTCTTTCGGTTTGTTCTTTGCAAAATATTTTTAAAGTTCGTCTTCATTGAGTGGTATAGAGGAATCTTCGATGCTTTACCATATAGAATTATGTATCTTGTCATAGCTCAGTGCCATATAATTACAGGCCTTCAGGGGAACTTTAGGATGTCGCTTTTCCTTCACTTTCTCTTCAATCATAGGACCCAAGCCCGGTAGTCCTAAAAGCATAGGTATTTATGGCAACTGAGGAATTCCTGGAAGTTGTGAGAATTTATTTAGAGAAGAAATATCATTTGGAGGTGGTGGTAAAATATTAAGGATTGGAGGAGGGGGAGGGGGAGGCAAGTTATTATTTAATATAAAAGGAGGTGGTGGAGGAAGAATTGGAGGTAGAGTAAATATATTGCTTGAGTTTATTGTTGAAGGTGATGGTGAGGGAAGAGGAGGAAGTGAGAAAAAGCTGCTTCCCAAAGTATCATTAATCTTAGAGTTACTCAATAAAGGTGGAGGTAGTAATACAGATTAAGCTAAAGTTGAGGCTAAATTAATAAGAGGAAGAGCAGTAACTGAATACTTTTATTTAATTGACCGATTGGCATAATTTTTATTATTCTCTTTGTCTTCAGCATGATTTAACGACAGCCGTGACATATGTATTGTGCTAACATTGGTATTTCTCGTCTGTTCTGCCTTAGCAAATATTTAAGTTTTCAATTCCATACACTATTTCTTTATCGCCTTCAGTTCTTTTTCCTTCTCCTCCAACTGCCTCTTTAATCCTTCCGAATCACTAATACACTTTGCTGACTTGAAATCCTCAATCAAGAGCTGCTCAAGTTTCTTCCACTCTGATTTTTGAAAGTACTGAATAGCCTTAAAACAACTGAGCATAATTTATTCACATTCGTTTTTAGCACATTATCCCTTTATCCTTTTGGTGTACTCTTCGATTGTAAGTCCATACTTCTTGATTTGGCTCATCTCTTCGGTCATGGATGGATCCTAAATTCCTTCATCAAACTTATCGATGATCATAGAATACTTATAAAAGTGTTGAATTTCCGAAAAGGCATCAAGTATGAATTTATTAAATCTTTTTTTGTCTGTTTCCACGAGATATACAGTTATGCTTGCTTCTTCTCCATCCTAGGAGGATTATTCCTTGTCCATTTGATTCTCCTTTGCGACTTAAACAAGCAGATGCTGTTGCAATACATCAAGATTGAGAGAGTCCCGGCTTACCAGCGACGATTGAATATTTTCCTTGTCCTTCTTCGATTTGGTGGCGTATTTATAAATCTTCTGATTGATATATATGAAAGTGCAGTATTCGATTTTATAGTAATTTAGTTGTAGTTTGTTCTTGACTTATTCAATGAGTAGTTCATATTTGATCTATTGCAAACTTTACTAAAATCTCTTCTTTTCATTGTCATCAACTATTGAAATTAGGATTTCATGAATAAATCGGAGGTTGTAGTAACACATCAGGATATTATCTGTTTAGTAGATCGTCTCAGCGAAAGGGTCCAACAGAGATTTAAAGCCGTTTTATTGCTTGAATAAGATAAGACTTTCTATTATAGTACGATCGTTTTAGACTTTCCATGCATAGTCTTGAAGCATGAGCAGGGCATAGGCACTGACTGCCACATTTACTGGATGATATGCTCGCAACAGAGTGAGAGGATACTCCGGTATATCAGAAATATTATTGAAATACTCCTTCTAATTGTGATCGGACAGTGATTTTAAAAATTTTAATATTTCGATTTGATTCTGAAAGATAGTTTTGGTTCCTCGTTTATTAACGGTCACTGCGTTATCCAATACATTAACAATCCTCCTAATTCCGCCAATCATGATAAACTCTGTCCATGCATTTCTGAATAACTAATGTGATACTTTTCCGAAATAAATCTATCAATGCTGTTCAGCGGCATTTTAATAGAGTTTTGATTGAGTTATAGCTCCTTCATCTTTTACTATAGCTCCTTTTTGTTGTAATCTCTTTTATTCTTTTCGGGGTCATCTGATAGAGGCGTACTTCTCAAATACTGGAGTTAGTTTTTCTCTTGATGTTATTGAATCTTTAGGTTATGCAGGATCATGAATCGAAATCTGTATTTGCAGTTGAAAGCGCGAATCATCTATAATTGTTCCCGTGATGCCTAGATTTGTTTCAGACACTGCTCGAATTTTAGATTGACTGCATGATGATAGACATACTCTCTTCTTCATTTTAGGGTACTGGAGGAAACCGATTTTTGCCTTTGAGATCGTAATAGATATACTTTACATGAATATCATCTTTAGTCCTGTAAGCAATGATGGTTTCACCGATCGGGTTATTGCCCATTTTTATTTATATAATTGTGTAGGGGACAACTCTTAATGAAGAAATAAATACAGCATTAATTATATACTCTAATCTAAATTATTTAGCCAATCCTGATTATTGATCAAATAGTTGATGATTTGTTCACGAGTTTGGCCAGTTTGTTTTTTATCCGCTGCCGAACACCACGACTTTTTATTTTTAACAGGTACTATTTAATCTTTTCCACGTTTGGCGAACTTTTCTTCAACTCTTCTTCAATTATCACTTTGCTAAGCTTTGATTCGTTGTGCTTTTGCTATTTTTTTATGTGATTCTCTTACTTGTGAGTAACTTTTGGTTGGAAGGAAGTTAATGACGATTGTCGACTTCCAGTTTTGCTTCTTTAATTTTTATGAGTAAACCCAGATTTTTTGTCTCGAAATGATGGAGTGGTCTCTCGTGACTCTTTCCTACCTATTCTTTTGCCCTTTCTATCGTTCCTTTGATTTGAATTGCCTTCCTTTTTTGCTTTGAATCCTTTTCCCTTGAATGCCTTCTTCATTGCTCAACTATCTAAATCAAATAATATGTAAGTTTATTATTAATTTTAAATATCAAAATTTAAACGATTTAGTAATATACTTTCTTCTTTCTTCAATAAATTCATTCATCAAAGCGAGTATCCTTAACATTTATATTGGTTTTTTATAATCCCGACCAATATTTTAAGGAGTTATTGTTACTTAACTCTGAAAATAATAATCATTGAAATACTGGATAATTAATACTACAGTGGAGGCGTATTTATTGTGATCTTTTAAATGACTATTCTTCTTGATTGCATGTCCATTAATCTTCGTCAGTAATTATTGTTATATCCTAGCTTATATAGATTCACTTTCAAAACATACGAATGTTAACAGTAGTTTAAATTTTGCAATTTAGGACAACATCTTCTTTCTCCTTCTTTTCAATATTTCAACCATTACATCCAATTCTTTATTTAGAAGGATTTTTCAACATAGTATTGGATATGCTTTAACCATTTCTTCATCATTTTATACCTAAATAAAATATCGAACAATGAAACGAAGCATGAAAGTTTGCGTAACTGGTTCCTGCGGTAAGATCGCTTACTCACTCTATAGCCCTCTCTGTTCAGGTAGTATTCTCGGAGCTGACATTGAGATTGAACTGCGACTCCTTGACATCTCATCCAAGCGTGATGAACTCCGCATACTCCGATAGGAGCTAGATGATTGCTGTTACAACAATGTCAGCAAGATTGAAATTTACGATGAGAAAGATTAGGAAAAACCCTTTATGGAAGTGGACCTCGCCATCTTCCTGGGAGGAATGCCGCGGAAACCAGGGATGGACAGAAACGAGGTTTTTCAAATTAACGCATAAATTTTCCAAAGACATGGCAGACATCTTGAGAAAGCTGCTAAGAAAACATGTAAATGCCTAGTCGTAGCTAATCCTGTAGACATTTATCGATTTAGACAAACACCAACTGCATGGTATTGGCCAATAATGCTCCTTCTATCCCTAAGGAAAATTTTACTGCTTTAACTCGACTAGATTACAATCGTTTTCTAGGGCAGGTATTTCTTGTATAAGGTAGACTGCTAAATTGTTCTCCTGCAAACCTAGTCAAATAAAGAATGTCGTGCTGTGGGGCAACCACTCTCGCAAACAATACCTAGATGTAAACAACGTACTCATCGATGGTTATTCAAATGAGTACATCCGTGAAAAAGTGAAGGAACTCAACTTACCTAAATTGGAGAAAATTATGTATTAAAGAGGCGGGTTTATCTTGGAAAAGGCTAACGGAAACGTCTATATATCAGCCACTAAAGCCATCATCGATCATCTTAGAGAGTGGTTCCAGGGTAGTGATAAAACAGTTTCTATGGGCGTGGTTCTCTCTACGGAAAAGTTTGGAATTCCAGCTGGATTATGCTACTCCCTGCCAACTCGGTGTCTTGGCAAGGGCGACTACCAGATTATCTAAAACTTTGAGCTCAACGAGTATCAAATCAAAAGAATCTGTTAGAACCGTGATTAGCTTCTTAAGGAGCGCACAATCGTCTAAGAGTTTTTGCTAGATCACTGATCAATAAATAACCCAAATATTCTTCTATAACCCTCGGATTAAGTAATCAAGTCGATTTAAGGCCGACCTTAATGATCTACTCATTACTGCTTCGCTTCCACTCTCCTATCAACTTTTACTTCTGCTATTTTACCTTAAGAATTGACTATTCGTATTATTTGTTCATTTTGGTCCTGCGTTCGACTAACTCCTCGAGAATGCTAGAATAGGCTGCCTTGAATTTGTTGATTTACTCGAATGCCTTCGTCAGTTTGATTTTCTACTGTTAGTAATTAACCGTCAACTCTTTTCGTGCAGAGGTGTATTTTTCGGATAAGAGTTTCTGCTACCTCGTCAGCATTTATTAAATTTTTTGACGTTATTATTCCTAATATTCCTGAACAACATGCTGATATTTCTATTTTTTTAGACCCTCCACTCGCGATGTAAGACTGATACACATAGCTAATAGTTCTTACTCATCCTCCACGTTAACGTTATTTACTGTCTTTTGTTATTCTTGCTGTGAAACCGCCTCTTGTTTGTTTGATAGTTTGCTATTGCTTCTCCTCTTTTCCTCTTTCCTCCCATTGGCTTCGTTTTAAAATGTTAGAGTAGGGACTTTAATGTCTTCTCCTGAAATCTCCTTTTCCTCTTGAACATATTTATTGTCATATTTCTGAAGATGTAGTTACAACGTCCCCGCCTTCGCATATTTATCGTAATTAACTTTCATCTTAAGATTTATAATATAAAATGCATCTATATATGTGTAATATCCTGAAGCCTTTATCTGTATTATATAAAGTCAATGTCATTCAAATTGTAATAGACAAACATCAACTCTATATTCATTATTTTAAAGAAATAAGATATCAATCACACCACCTCAAAACCTAGTTTTGTTATTTATGAACAGTTGTTTGAAATACGGAATTTACCAAAACTAAAAACTGGTTTTTAAGGTGATTTTATACCGAAGTCGAACTTGCGACCCTTCCCACGATTGCCGAAACCGTCACTACGACCTCCTTTCGATGACAGTTCTATTCCTGATATTTTATTATCACTGATCCACAGCACAACATTTTAGAGGTAGTCATTAGCACCGAGACGGTACTGAATGGGCGATATGAGTTTAGTAATCAGATGCAAGTGTTGAGTACTTTCACCCAATCGGTGCAGCAACTGCAAACCTATCAAATGCCCATCGAACCAAAAATTTATACCCGTGATAGGAGAACGTAGATGACCATCGTTCCATTCGATGCCGTCCGTTCTGTATTTATCGGACTCCCATTACAGCTTATGCAGTTTCTTCGGACTATAATTTTTATCATTGCTTCTCTAAAATTATTTGGGTCCGACATTCAGCAATCTTGGAGGACTGTCAGTTGGAATGGGTTCATTACTCTTGGGCAAAATGACACTCCTATCGTAATTTGACTTCACGTGAGGTCTTTCTGTCAGTTTGATGTCAATGGCTGGTAAATGTACTGACTTATTAAGTTGTTCCGTCTCCACAGACAACTCTGCATATCTCCTTTTCAGAACAATGTTTTAATTCCTCAACGAGTCAATGATGCGATTCTTCTCCTTTTTTAATTCGTTCAATTCTGTTTTGATCATCGCGTAATTTTCCTCGTTATAATCCATATGCCAAATACCCTTTTTTTCACCTCCTTCCTCTGGCCTCTCTGATGACTCTTTTCCTATCTTTCTGGTTTGACTATTGAGATTAACGAAATACATTTGCCTCTTAATTTCATTGCGGTCGTGCTCATCGCGATACCTTTCCATTTCGCGAATGCTTTTGCGAGTCACTTCCAATTATGCTTTTAGGGCTTGCAACTTATCAGAGTGCGTGGTGATTCGTAACTCGCTATTCTTCAGATCCATGCTCTGTATGGCAAACCCCTTCATCTGTTGCATGCGTCCAAACTTCTCCAATTTGAGTTTGTACCCATCTATCTCCTTCTCTTCTTTCCGAACCTGATTCTCAACCTCAATGTATTTTAATTCCTGCTGTTCGTTAATCAATTCCTTATTAAGTTTAATCTCGATTGTGACTCGTTCGATGTCACTATACAATTTCTTCATTTCTTGTTTCAGTAAATTGAGCCGATACTAATCTGCTGGTTCGAGATGCACTTCTTCTTTTGCAGGTTATTCATCATTTTTGTTGATAATGTCACTCAATCGTTCAGTCAATGCTTTGATCTGAGATTTCAGTTGTTCGTTTTCATGTTCGTACTTGTATAGCATCTTTTTTAGGCCTAACTCCTGCTTATAAGTCTCCTACTCGTCTTCATTTTGTTGATAGAATTCAGGTTCTTTCATCATCCTCGCGAATCGGTTTTATTTTGTATAATCAATTAGATTTAGCTCAATAATTTAGCTTTATCTGGTTAATTTTGTTGGAACTTATAGTTTATCACAATAATTGTCTTCCTCCTCAGATTGATTTTATTATCTGGATTCAAAAATATTCATCAATTGAAGAGACAAACTCAAGATAAAAGGGAATTCTTCCTGCATGGAGCTTTAGTTAAGCTTTATATTGACATTCAGATATGTGAATTATAAAAAGAAATGTTTCTACTAAACATGTTCGGCCACGCCAATTAAAATCAGGAGGAGAAGTACGATCGGATAACTTTTAAGATCGATCTTAATTAAAACGTGCCTCAGTTTTACGACTGGAGCGAGTAGACAATCGATGAAGAGGAAGAAGTGACTCCCTCCCATCCTCTCTACTATTAGTTATTTCCTGAGAAGAAACAGAGATATGTGGAATATGTAACTAACTAAAACGATACTCTCTTTGGTATCGCCATTAAATTAGACATCAACGAAGCCAGCATTAGATAGATCAATAACATCAGCGGCAACATCTACCCTGGCATGGTAATATCCTATCTATCATAGAAAATTTTATTGCCTGAAGAAACGGATCTGTCCAAACTTACAGAAGCGCCATCTTAAGAGTTAAGTAACATCAAAATAAGCCAACTTCTATAGCCATCCTAAAAATCACAGGAGTTTGCTAGCCATAAATATGCAGTGTCTTACTACGCTGGTCTATCAGGAGGTTATATTAGGGGTAATCTCACCCTTAATACTAACTATAACTATCTCATCTTTAACCCCTCCCTCGACGACAAAGAGAACATCACTAAGTTTACAGGTACTAATCTTAGGATTCAGTTGAACGATTGCTAAAATTCAATGCTATTGTTGAAATTGCTGACATTCAGGATGCTACTTGTATGGAAATACCGTAAATGGGAGATTCTGAAATACCCATCAAAATAAGTGTGGTACAGTTCTTGCTGTATCGGGTGGGTAATACCCGAGTGTAAAAGAAATACAAGGAACGACTAAAACAATTAAAATTGAACCACAAGGCTATTGCTTCTATGTCTTTTTCAGTGCATAGTTTCGAAGAAAAGGGAGCTCACTAAATGGCAGAAGAGTTGGTGAGTAAAATTAACGAAATGATCGCTAAAGTGACAGAAAAAAGGGAATAGGAAGAGGGTGAAGATAAAAATAGACTGACAAGCATTCCCTTTTTCGATATTATACATGCAAACATACAACCAACGAATTAATAGCCTCAACCTAAATCAGAACTTAATAAAGTTATTGCCCCGACTGCCATTTTGGGAAACCTAGCAGAACCCTCTGATATTATCAGTCAAGAAGAGTTTCACAATTTGGTGTTGTCCATGCCAGTCATCTATCAGCTGTATAACTGGACAAAAGTATACGGATCCACTCGAGATGGATCATCTTTCATTACTTTTTTAAATCGAAGCTTAAACGTCGAGCCTGCCATTCTTTTGATCAAAGAGTATAAGGGGTATAAATTTGGTGCTTTCTTGATATAGAATTTATAGACAGGCAAGACAGGAAGGGGTGAGATGTTCATTTTCACCTTCAAAGATAAGATAATCCCGTAAATATATCAATGGACTGGCAAAAATTAGCAATTCGTATACATTGAAAAGGATATGGGGATAGGTATAGGCATGGGTTTCAAATACGGTATCTTCATCAAAAACGATTTGGATAAAGGCAGTTCGAGTAGTACCAATACCTTCGGAAATACCTAGATACTGTCTAAAAAATAAGACTTCTTAGTGGATTAGATCGAGGTTTGGGGTATTGATTCCATCTACTGATGATATGGGTCTATATTATCTTACCTTATATTTCCGACGATAACTGTTTCTTATCAGTAATGAATAATAATGTTATTTCCAGAAAGTTTTCGTGTATACACAATTGGGCAAGTTCTTAAGTGCTATTAACAGAATATTTGTATAATCGATTTATAAACACATGTCATTTGAATTCTTTGAATGCTAGCCTAGAAAATTCATTAAAACTGATCTACTTTTCGAGGAAGAGCAGTAGCCTATCAGTGGACTCTTTCTAGATCCTCAGAGCAAACTTAGATATATGGACAGACTCAGTCATTGCAAAGCGCAGCCAAACGAGGCACTGTTGAAAAAGATGCAGACTCTGAAGGAACGGCTGCCGCAAAAGTACCAGTCCTACGTTGAGAAAGTGTTGACTCAGATGGAGAATGGTCAACTTTCGAGCAGATGATAATTTTCTCCATTTATTTATTTTTATTAGTCTTTTCAGTTTTAAGCATTTCCATTAAATTTCAGTATTTCGATCAATGTTTTAAAGAGTTGAGGTTGGGTTAAGCGTTGTATAATGTGTTTATCAGAACAATAAAAATAATGAGAGCTTTCATCTATTTTAAGAATATAGATTAATCAGGGGAGGGATGATGACTTTTTAGTTTGATTATAGTCACATTTAACTTATAATATCAAGATGTTAAGGAGTATTGTCAGAAAAATTAGAGCAACAACTACACAAACATTATTCCGCAAAAATATCTATCACATGAACAACGAAGTACCGAGATTCGACTCTTCCAAAAATTACTATTCCATACTCGAAATTCATAAAGAGTCGTCGGAGAGTGAAGTTAAGCAGGCCTATTATCGATTGGCAAAAGCATACCACCCCGATTCCAATCCAGGCAAATAATCTAAATTTAAAGAAATTAACGAAGCATACTCCGTCTTGTCTGATGCTAAACTCCGAAAGCAGTATAACTCAGCCAGGATGTTTTCTGATTTTTCGCGACGAATGGGGAGGAGAAGCCAGTAGACCAACTACAATTATGAGGAGATGCGCAGAATGTATGACAATTTATCTAAAGAATAAAAAGAATAGATAAACGAATAAACTGTGCGAAAAATCAGGAAGGGGATTTACTTTGGATTAGTAATGATCATCCTCCTACCTTTCATCACCAGGAGAAATCATAGATATTATGTCTTGGAGCAAGGATAACTTGTGCCAGTATAATTCGAGGGAGGATTTAAAGGAGGAATGGTACCTCCACCAAATTATATGAATCCTTATGGTGCACCAGCTCCTTACCCTGGTCCTCAAGGAGGCGGAATTCCTCCCAATTATTCTGGTCCTCAAAGCGGAATGGCTCCCAATTACCCTCCTCCTCCATCACCTTATTATCAAAATCAGGCCCCTTCTTATCAATCCCCTTATAATCAGCAGCAAAGACCATCTTATGCTGACCCATATTCATCTGTGGTTCAAAACATCCATCACCAGCCCCCATCTCCTCCAGTCGCCCATCCTACCTATCGACAGCAAACCAATTTACAACCAGGATATGGAGGCCCCGTTGCTCCCGAATGATGTGATTAGATTAATTCTTGCTATTACTAAAAATCTGATATATTTGATGAAAACATCACTTTTCCTCTTCCTCATTTGTTTTTGTTCTCTCGATTTATCCTACAACCTGACCGCGGTGAGCAAAAGTATTTTCTGAATATCAGAACCCTTACCAAAAAATAATTCTGCATTTTGGCCTAAAAGTTATTTTTTGTCAACTTTTCGTCTTCTCATGATTCTAGATAAGGGGATAATTACTCTTCCTACCTTTATTTCCAGTATTATATTTGGTCATCAATGTTAAATTGACTTCCTAACCCCCAAATTTCCATTCGCTTTATGTATAATTTATCAGTTGCAGAGGAAGCAAGGGCTCCATAACCATAGGTCTAGTCTTTTCCATTAAACACTGTGCTTCGGTCTAGATCTTAATCTAGCCACAATTTAAAATGAGATTTCTGATTATCTCCTCCAAAACCAAATCCTTTACGCTTTTTAGATTTTTACTGTGGCATGCTATTAATGTAGAAATAATGATTGCCACCTTCCCCCTTGTCAGTTGTTAGAAATTTCAGAGTTGGATGCACGCCGAACATAAATCCCGTGACATCTCCCTGATAAGTCATAACGTTTTTGATTGGACCGTTCTGATATGCTCCCAAGATGTAAGTTTCCTTCTCATTTTTTCTAAATAACTAAATAAATACTCATTTTTTTCAGTATGTTCGATAAGTAGCATCCATGGTCCAGTGTATCCCAACAATCGTTTTTCTATGGAATGAAATCCAAGTCCATACTTTTAAGTATTATATAATTAGAATATTTCTGGATTGCACATTCGAGGTATTCGTAAAGCTAATATAACTGAATCATTTTTTGTTATTTTTGATTTGAATTGCTTGAGAAGCAATCCATTTGTTTACATTTTACTAAACTTAGAGAGATAAAAATCTTTCAAGTGCTTTTGAACTTGGGAAAAATACTCCCTCAGACTAGTTGAAAACTATTTAACATTCATCGTCTACTTTTCCACCCTCATAAATTTTAAAAGTTTAACAATGCTTCCTTTTTCAGGATTTTATATGAAAAGTTTGAAATAATTTACGACTAGGTCATCCAATTGATCGATCGAGAGCACTGTCTGTTGATACTACTCATAGGTTATTTTAAGGATTATCATGAAGAAACGGTCGATTAGGGAAGAAGAAGCAGAATTATTTATAGAGTATTGATTATAATGAAATTTAGCATCTTCTCGCCGAAGGAATATTATCATCTCCAAATACGATTCAAACCGAACATGAGCATCGGGAAATAGATCTAAGAGGTTTTTGATAAATAGAGGATTTTACGTGATTAGGTTAACTATGGTTATCATAAAATTACTGAAATACGAAGGGTTATCCTTGCAACTCTGAAAAGAAGGAGTGTATTCCTTAATGAGAGTGGGCAGATCGTCCAGGCCATGATCGTTCTGCTTGACGGGTTTGTTTCCCATTGATCTCAAATTATAAAAGTGCAAACGATTATAAAATCATAGATTTAATGCCAAATTATCATTTCAACTTTGACTTAGAAATTTCAGCAATTTATTTCTTGAGATCCTCCATTGCAAATCCGATTTTTTATATATTTTGCTTGTAATTCTTTCCACTTAAAGTGTGAACTTTCATCTCATATTATTGGGTCTGAAGTTTTATGTCGTTGGCTTACTCCAGGGTTTTCAAGGTCGTTTGAAATGTGGCCCTGCATTTCATCATTAATTCCTTTAATAATTTGTTTTAAGGCTCATTTTTGCTTTTATCCATGTTCAAAATGTTTTCTATCTCAGTCTCGACCCGAAGATTTAGTGTCCCTGAAATTCTAGTTTTTTATCGGAGGTCTTCGAGGTTGACTTTTAATTTTTTTGTTTATTTTGCTGTATCTTTCCATCTACTCTCCATCTCTGATATTTTTTTATGATAGTACAGCCTCGAAATTCCTGACTTCATGATTTTAACTCCGCCCTTCATTTATTATTTTTAAACTATTTCCTGACAAACTCTCTCATAGTCATTTTAGACTTTGTTCAATTTGGTTTTGATATCGCTTAGAGCCTCCATTTTCTCCTTGCTTTAAATCTTCATTTCTTTTATTTCAGTTTAAATCTTATCAACTTCCTCTTTCACTTGATTTTAAATCATATTGATTTATCCCTCCAGCTTTTTGACTTCTTACTCGACATCTTTCTCCCCTTCAAGAGATGAAAGAATCACTTGTCTTTTTTACACTTTTTTCTTTAGTTATATTGTTTCTTGCTTGATCTTGGCTATCTTCTATTAGTCACTTGCCATTTTATTTTCAATTTCACTCTTTTATCTCTACCATTACTAGATTGCATCCTTCCTTTCTCTTAACTCATTGAGGATAGCTCGTATTTAAAGTTCACGTTGTTGCCTTCTGTTTTCAGCTTATTTTTTTAATAATTATAATGGATTCAAAGATGACAATATTTCAGGAGTCTCACTCTTAACTTCCTGATTAGGGAGAATGTTATCGTTGGTTTTCTTCTTCTCTGCTTCTATTTCGGCGTCTTGTAACTATTGCTTAAAAACAGAAGCCACTTAAGGGGCTGATATGGTGGAAGTATCCTATTCTGCCTCAATAATCTTCTTTTTGAGTTTTTGCAATTTGTTGTCTTTGATTGCCCAATCATCCTTGTTTGCCTTAACAGTATTCTGCATCCTAATTGCCGCTTCCTCACCCTACCTTCTCGAAATGCCTTCATTGGCTTCGAATTATTTGACTCTTTGATTATGTTTGGCCACCGTCGAATTCAATATGCTTTGCACATTATTATTCAAAAATTGATTGTTGAGTTATGAGGAGATGTTAATGTTATTTTTTAATAAATTTTTATTGATAGTGAGAGGTAGGATGTATCCTTTGTATTTCTGAGGTTTTAGTGCCAGAGAAGGATGGATCCATTCGACATTAAGCCATGCTTTAAGTTATCGCTTTTATTATCTCTTGCCTCCCGCCTATTTTTTTCCTTTTCCTTTTTAAACGTTTTAGCCTGATCCAAGTTTATTGATCAGGACAAGAAAATATTTTCTCAAAAAAGGGATAGAAGGATTCATCAGTTAATTAAGTTAAAACTGTGTTTGGAGTTGTTGATACAGATTTTGGCACAGTTTAGCCATGGCCCTAAATCGTTGCGATTTGCCTGAAAGTATTTTAACTTCACTCACATCAACTTTAAGATATTCTAGGATAGCCAACGATATGGTAAATATTTCTTCCCCTTTCACATCTTTTAATGATAGAATATGCTCGGGAATGATTATATACTCCTTCAGCGTTGTGATCAGCATGTTATCAGATTACTCCATTGTATGAGCTATAATTATTAGATTTTATATGGTTTTACATTCATCACAGTCATCATAAATCTACGGTTTGGATAGGATGTCCATCCAAGAAATAGATAGAGTTATATTGTTATTAGCCAGCCCTTTCCAGAAAAATTTGCCATAGAGGACCGATAAATCCTTTTTCATAGGAATCCACTGTCTTCTCGAAGTAAAAAGTCTTTTGGGGTGCGGATTTCACTAGATTGAGCCGAGTTGGAAAACGAGGACAGTCAGCAGTGTAGCCCTTTTCTTCTGTTTGTTGACTGGCTTCAAAAATACTTTCAAAAGTCGTATATTTTCCAGTTTCTTCTCCATAAAGTTCAACGATAAATCGATTGATGGGCAAATCAATAATAAACTTTTTACCCTGTACATCAAGGCAGAAATAGCTAGCCGGTGCCTTGACATAAACCTCAAATCCCCTGCTTTAAATGGTAGTTGCAATTTTTTAAAGCGAACTTCGAGCTGCTTCTCTCGATTGTTATTCAGGCAAGTATTTCCAGTCAATAATAACCTTTTTCGTATTGGCTCGACCAATGGAGTTGATGATTTGATCAGTTATCGATGGTTTTGGATCCAGTAAAAGCTAATAGTTTTGTGCCGTTCCGAATATTTTCACATAGGTGTCTTTTCTTTGACAATTAGCGTTGAATCCGTACATGTTTGAATTTAATAACGTATATAGCGCATCCACGGGCCCCATAGGGTAGAGAAAAGTTCCATAAACGATTGATTGTCCGCAGCCAAAATTCCTTTCGACCTGATCAGCCCTATAACTCCTCAAATAGTGTATGGTGTAAGTTGGTTCTGGAATGGAGAAGGAGATGATGAAGAGTGTTAGTAAACCTACTATCCAAATTGAACGATTCATGTGATAAGATGGTTTATGATAAATCTGAGATATAGATTTATTTAAATGTAGCAGATTGTGGCTTTAAGATTCTAGTGCTAGGATGTGGGTCGACATGTGGCAGGCAGCAAGAAAAGATATACCTGGTAATTTTCACTCAAGGACAAACTCCATACTATCATCCTTGACTTCTCAATCATCTCCGGAAAGTTGAAAATTACTGTCGATCGAAAGATTCTCCTTTAAAATTAGCTTCCTTCCAACGTAGCATTCCAATACCCCTTCACTCTCGATGGTTTCGCGCTTAATATAATTCAACAGGGAGAGACCTTCGAGCTCAGACTCAACAATAAAGTTTTCTCTCATCTGTATACTCAACAAAAAACGAACACTGAATTCAAAAAATATGAATCATAAATCAAAGACATTAAGGTAGATCTGGATCAGCTTAATACTGGAAATAAAAGAATCTCTTTGAACATTGGAGCGTTTGGAGGAATGAATAAAAAGAAAAAGGAAGTGCCGTCCTAGTCTCAAGGATGGAACGCCTTTGCTGGAAACTCTTCATTCCCGAGCTATTTCGGATAGCCTTCGGCAGTCGAACAGAAACCAAAACAAACAGCAAGCCCGGTAAAATAAATTAAGTAAGTTGTGAAGACAAAAACAAGTCTTTTGGACGATGATGAGCCACAGCAAACCGTAAAAACTGAAACTAGTAGTAATATTGGCTCAATTGGAAATAGTCAAATGAGTTCAAATTCAGACCAATTGCTTTTCTAGTTTGGTCAGGCTACAGTCCCACCTCCTCTCATAGTGAACAGCGGTGAATAATTCGGAAATATGCAATAACTTTTTAAATCTTTGAATATCAACTCCCAACCTCAACCCGTTAATAATCAGAATCAAATTGATTTTTTCGCAGAATAACCTCAAAAAGAAAGTTCCTTCGTTTCAGTGCCCATACCTTAAGTCAAAAATAACAATGATTTGACTAATCTTCTCTCAGAAAATAATCCAACTTTTAATTTTAGTGGGACTGGCCCCATTAGTTCTGCATACACAACTGGATACGCTTTTAATGGTGGAATAAATCAAGCAAACCCCAAAACCTTTGCTACCACTAACTTTAACATATCCAAAACAGGTTAATTCGATCTTTCATCAGGCTTTGCTGCCTCCCAACCACCCAAGGTGTAACAACTTAACTTTGGCAAAAAGTCATCAAACAAAGAGCTGGTTTACGCAAATACTCTCTAAACCAATTCTGCAGTTCAAAATGAAACTAAACCCCCACCAGAAGTCAGCTTAGTCAATAATCCTTTAACTGATATCAATATCAATGACTTCAATACCATGCAAAAACTGTTCCAGACCAATAATTTCAATTAAAACGACATGTTTAATTTTGCACAGCCAGTCGCACAGCAATCTCCACCTGTTCAGGCAGTTCAGCCCCAAGTATATCAACAGTCCCAATTGAATCAGGCCTTTCCAAATAATACACCCAACGATACTAACTCCTTCAATACAATGCAACTATTATTTACAACAACCAACTACACCAATTTGAATGAAAACCAATCAAGACCTCAGCCAACTGTTACCCCACCTAAATCAAATCCTTTAGACATGTTTAGCAATAATAAGCCCGCCACATTCAGTACGATGAGTGGAGCCACCAACAACAATGCGGGATTTGATATGCTGAATTTCGGAACCATGCAACTTAACGCTTCCAACAGTCAGCCAGCATAATTTTCATTTCCCAAAACCAAAGAATAAATCAAGCCAGTTTTCAAAAAGCAAAGCCCAATAAGTAATGATTTGATTTGATTTGCTAATTGACTCTTAAAACTTTATATTTATTCATGCCGCAACCTTTATCGAAATTAACTATATTAACCCTATAAATTAAGAAATTAAGAAATATCATAACATTTGAATACTGGGACGGAAATAAGTAAAAAATCCATTGCTAATAATAGACGGTCAAATAACTGAAAAGGAAATAAATTTTATAACGCTGTTTTGCCAAAATTATTCAAACCAGTTTGCAATCTTTAAAAATCAATCCAATGGAAGTGTGCATCTCTCACGTTGGCAGCAAGATACCACAAATGAAAATATAGCACAAATTGAGGTAGGGTCAATTTTCTTATAAACGTTAAAATCTTACTGGGATAGCCCTATATAAATTAATGGGCTGCAATATTAGCGAGGAAGAAATCAGGCAGGCAAGGATGGAGCGGGCGGATCAAAGAACCTTTAGGATTTAGATTGGAAATCTTTTTGATCGTTCTCACGACAGCAAAGTTTACAAGCAGATGGCCCGCAATCCAAATGTTTTCTTTGTCAAAAGAGACCATAAGAAATGTTTTAAGGACTTGCAGATAGTGATTAAGAATCATCAGTCCGCCATAATTCCAACGGATAATCCTAAATCCTGCAATGCCTCAGAATTAGTTGATACGCAGGCGCCAGATTCTCAAAGAAATTGATCAAGCAACCAAATTACTGTGATTTTATCTCATTGTTTTTAAATTTCTAAATTATGATTTTTCTTTTAACAATTTTTACCCTGGATTCTTCACGTTGAGCTATTCTTTTCTTGGGTGTTAAAAAATAGAAAATCCATTGAAAAGAACGATAAATACTGGAGATAATTCATATTCACACCTGATACTTAAAATTATGTGCTTCCTTCCTTAGAGCCTCTCTGTTACGTCTTTCTTACAAAAATTCAATATTTCAAGTTCTAAAAAAATCAAAATACGTAATAATCATCGTCGACGAGACCCTTGACTCATTTCTGTTATCCTCCTTCCTCTATCCTATTTGTTGCTCTTTTTATTAAGCTGTTTTTGAATTCCTGTTGAAATGGAAGTTATGTTTTATTTATTTTATTTGCTGTTGTGGCTCATCAATTATTGTTTCTTCATGAGCAGTCGCTACATTTGAAGACGGTTTTATTCTTTCTTCCTCTATAAGTCAGTCAGAAGCTTGGTGGCATCCTGCTTACTAAAAAGCATATCATTTTATTTATTGCTTGACAGTTCAATTAGAGGCGATTTTTTTTAAGTCGATTACTTGCTTTTTCTTTGAACTGAATATCCATTTTTTGAATTCTATAATTTTGGAGGTTACTTATCTTTAAAGGAATTTGATTTTTTGATACTTCTGAGGTTGAGAGGATTGGCTTGACTGCTTCTTTATTTCTGGTGTTCGATAATTTATACATTTTAGGGAATTAAATATTTAAATCGATTGAGCTTGACTCCAGGAGCCTTTTTGATCTTATTGGCTAAAATTAGAGAAGTGATCTAAGTCAATATCTCCTCTTATGATTTTTATCGGTTTATCAGTTATTTAATCACCTTTCCCAAACATTTGTAACGATTGCACATTTTAGAAAGAGGACCTAGAAGTTATTTACCCTCTTCCTATCTTTAAGATTATTATATTTTTTGGCCAGTGGCTAATTGTAGGAGTATACGGGCTACCATTTGGCCCATCCCATGCTAATTGCAACTAATACTCTCTTCCAATGAAAGTAAATGGTAAAGATAAATACAAGGAGTTCCTTTCAAAGTCAAAAAGACGTTATCTATATTCAGATTAGCCCCCAATTTGTTTTTCCTCAAAGTAATAGTCAGATGTAGTAAACCCTCAAGCACACACCAAAGTTCTGACTATTCCATCAGTTCTTTCTTATGGTCAGATAAATCTTTGAGGGTATAGTTATAGTACTCGGTGAATATGTTAGCCACCTCATATTATATGCACATTCCCTTCTCTGAATGAGGCAATGATTACACTGATAGTTATCGATATGAATAATCGGCACGACCATAGAATCTCCCAATTTTAGGACCCACTACACAATTCTTTGAAATTCAATTTGTCGTCGATCTCCCAAAATATGCGTTCGCTTTAATTTCATGATGAATCGGCCTTCCCCATTGCGATAGATGTCGGCCTCTCCGAAATGTCTATCCTCTAGCTGTTCAATGAATTATAATTTATCGCCAATGGTTTCATTACTATTACCCATAGTTTGAATGATAAAACGTTATTGATATCAAACTAATAGCTGCTACAATTTGTCCTTTAGTTACAGAATCTGACCTTGCAGATGAGAACCCTATTTATACGTGATTCCTGCGGCTACGACTGGTCGCTTGATGCCACATGCACGGCCCAGCACTGCTTTGCTTTCCACAAAACAATAGGGAATATTCTTTTCTTCGCATTGAGGAGGTAGGGTCATCACTACTTCGAGGGGATCACAGTCAGCAGCTAAAATCACAACTTATATTTGGCTTTTTGTGATCTATTTGAGCACTTCATTAACTCCCTTGCGTATTTGCTTCAAAGGCAATAGTTGTTGAACCAACTACAAGATCTTTTTCGTTAGTTTTGGGTCTGCAACTGGCTCGGGTTTCAATTTGCGTTCTGGTGCTTCCTGCTTTTCCTGTTTTTCAGTTGCACCTAATATGTCGAAAAACTCTTCCACTTCCTCTTTTTCAGTCATGTTTTAATGTAATTGATATTTATATATTGGAGCTAAAATTTAGAAGTATTTCAGATGGTGAATGTGGATGTTTAGTTATCATGCTCTTATATTTATCAATATTGATATTAGGAGGCTTAAATATAAGTCCAAAGGTTCGAGTGATATTTAATGAGAGTAGCCTCTTATAAAATATTTCATAATTTATAGACATTTCAGAAAGTCTATTGATGTTTGATATAATTAACTACAAAAGTAAAATGAAATGAAGTATATTAGGTATGCACCTTAAATTACAAAATTATAATCTTATATTAAATGACCAGCATTGATCTTTATGACGAACTCATTAAGGTACCAGATTTAAAACGAAGAATGCACCTGATATATAACTCAGCTAGTCAAGAAACTCAAGGCAATCGACAACTGCCAAGGCAGCAGATTAATTTTAAATGAAGATAAAAGAGTGCCAAAGACTGATCATTTTAGTTCGAAATCATAATGACGACATTTGGAATCTGAAAGACAAGCTCATGAATAATACAAGATCATAAAAATAAGCTGGTATTTTCGAAATTATTCAGAAGCATGCAATCTGATTAAAACCCAATGCGACTAAAACTTTTAATTTATAAAAGACCTCCAAATAAATTTAGTCGAAATTGGAAAATTAGTTGAGAAAGCCAAAACATAATTTCCACAATAACCTGAAACCTTCTCCAAGATTTATAGGAAGCAGCATCTGGCTGAATAAATCGGGAACATGATTAAAAAAACATAATAAATTCAGCTTGTTGTTAAAAAGTTTTCAGTCGATACCCGACTGAAAAGGATAAAGTTAGTGATGCGAGACGATATAAGTGAGAAGTAAGCCCTTGAGTTGGCCAACAAAGTGAATGGATTATAGCAAGCAGTCATGTCAAAAATGACTGGTAAGGCTTCTATGAAGCTCAAATACGCTCATTCTGATATTTTAAGCAAAGCCGAAGGTATTGCTGAATTGGAAAAATCTGTATAATAAAATTTGTAATTGATGAGGCAAGTGGCCATCCTGGTTCATTCGCAAGGTGAAATGATTGACAACATCTATAAAAATGTTAGCTAGGCTCGAGACTACGTGGGAAAAGCCGAGGCCGTGCTCTTTAAATAAAAATAGCACCATAAAAAATCAAGAAAAGTATTTTTCATACAATTTAGAAAATGTGGTGTATCATTCTGATCGGGATCATCCTGCTGGCTGTGGTCTTGACTCCTATAATAATAAAGGTTATAAAAAGCAAGCAATCCTCAAATAATAACAATACGACTCCTACGACTCCTACGAATAGCACAGATACTAATACGACACAAATTGGTGTTAATGATTGAACCTTTACATTTTTCAAATACAAATTCACAGATCAAATTGTAGGCTCCATATTGAGCGATTGGTTAAGTGGGTTTTAAGAAAGAGAAAAAGAGACTCGTACCATTTATACTTATTACTGCACCAGGGACTTCTATCCTTTTTATCCGATTAATCTGGCCTTTAATTTATTAAAGGAAGCAACTTGCTTCGTGCTTGATTTGGTTTTTACATGCATTTACTTTTGGTTCGCTTTTGCCTTACTACCACTTCTCATATTTTTTTATTTGCTTTGCCTGATAATATCGGTAAAACTTGGACTTTTTCCGATGGATGACAGTTTTTTATTGCATACATCGTCGTATTACAGCTTCCTGCTTATTCCTGAGAATTATATAGCTTTTTTATTTTCTTTTTTAGTGAACCCTGATTAGATATTCACCAACCTGTTTTAAGAAAAATACATGTTTTATTTGTTGGCTGACAAACTTGAGAATCTTTGCTCCTCCTCTGTTTGAGGGTCACATTGCAGCTGAGGATGATGGTGGCAGGTGTGCTCTTTTTGATAGAATTTTCCTTTTTTAAATCCCTTATTAAGTCGAGCTATAGGGTTTCTCTCACTTGTGTCTGCCTTGCCATAATAATAAATCAATTGTCTCGGTGATGTATGTCCATCCATGGTAATCATGAGCTGCTATAATATATACTTAACGAATTATTTAGCTACATTAAAATCGGCCGATATTATATTGTTCGATGTTATAAAATAAATCAGGATGAATTGGGTGCATTTGGCTCTGTTCCGGCTATGTTTATGTTTTTGTAGATGGTTTCACTGCTATTATGAATAAAGAATTATCGATCCAGCAAAAATTGCACTGAAAATTTGCCCTTTACCCGATCTTTCAACTCTCTTAAATAATAGTCCAACTTTTTGGCTTTGCCGTCTAGTTGCTGTAGCCAAGTCTTCATGTTTTTAACGTTGCCAACCCTAACTTATATAATCAGTACAATTCTTATGAAGGCTGGATTTTTGATTTTTGAAGGGCCTAAAACCATTAGTATTTTGAGCGTTCAATGACATCTGATCGAAGAGATCCCTTAACCCCAAAGTCATACTAAATACATCATTTGCTACCATATAGGCACTGACGCCCAAATCAAGATTTTTTTCCTTTTCAATAACCCTATTTTAATGTTAAATTTTAGCATTCTATTCCCGAATTTCTTTGCCTAAATGTCCAATAAATTACCTTTTCTTCTTTTGGTTTTCGGTTTTTCTTCTTACCTCTCTACCAGTCCTTTTTCAACTTCCTCATTTTCCTCTTGGGAAATATTAACCGACATATTCTCATTAGCTTTATCAGGTTCCACAGGTTGCTTAGTTTCTTGAGTTGGCGGTGAGATCTTCCTAATCTATTCCATTTATTGGCTCATCTTAAGCAGCTGCTTGCTCAGAGTTAGTTTTTTTATTAAAAAATTATGCTTCTAAATTTATAGATAAGCTACATCCCTGTTCGACCGGTTAAATTTGTGCAGTATTCGATCAGACATTTTCTTGATATTGCTTTTTCTGGTTGAGATATTGCTCATGAGAGAGTGAGCCTTCTGCTCCAGTAGCTACAAATACACTCTTTTCCGCTGTCTCGACATCTTGGCAGACTCGCAGTTCTTTTTAATGGGCTTTGATTTTTACTTCAAATCTGAGGATTTGTTATTGGTTATCTTCCTCTCAATATGGTCATCCTTTTTGGAGGACTGGGAGTTGGAAGAATCATTTTGGCTGTCTTCTCGTTAAGAATCTGAAAAATTGCCCTGGTAGGTGACCTTCTTAAAGAATTCCTAATCAAAGTCATCGTTATCATTATCGGACTCTGAGTAAGAACTGCCCTCTTCTCTTAGCATCAGTCAATATTTTATTATTATGTTCATAACAATGAGTCAGCGGTAAAATAATAAAGAGAGGATTAATGACCTCATACCATTCTGATTATGACTGCTAATAACAAATTAAAAATATTATCTTTCAATCCATTATATTATCCGACAGAATATCTTAGTTCATTTTGATGAAGTACAGAATTCAGCCACTTGCAAAAGGAACAGCCAATTTACTCACACTCGAATCCATCGCGAAATTCAATCTCTTCGCCAAACTTGCCACCACTAAGGTTAATACTATCCTTACCACTGTTTAGTGCAATACTCATCTCAAGTATCAATCATAGCTTAATAACCTCAAGGCAAATAATCAGATTCGATTTGTGCCTTACTATCAGCCACTTATCTATATTCATAATAATGAAGGTAGTTTGCCTTTCTTAGACCCTTAAACTCCCCGTAAAATTTCACTGCTGATCGGAGATAATAATGAATCTTTGATTGAGGAATTAAATGCAAATAAAATTGTGACTGTGTAGGAAGTATGTAGAATATTTCCATAAAAAGTTCCACTTTCTTATCGTGGCAAAGCCAACAATGATATCCGCTCTAAATTGGAGAAACGATTGGGAATAAAAAACATTGGAGATAGATTGTTCCAGTTTTAGCATATGCTAATGATCAATCCTAATGTTAAGATGTGGGATGAGGCTATTCAGATTATATTGGACTGCCTACCCACTCCGCTCTACGTTCCCTACCTCAAGCAATCATTGCCTGAAGGATAACTTTATCGTCTTACTTCTAACGATTTCCTCAGTGGATTGGCAAAAATTCATCAAACTGTTTCAACAGCAGTAAGAACTCATCCTTCACTGAATATAGTGCGTTTTGATCA
>Ga0302185_10000169_pt1 | contig 52679 bp, 40 predicted proteins | sample II_Bog_E1_1_FD_200231 | JGI IMG/M metagenome (GOLD analysis project Ga0302185, IMG submission 200231) | Peat permafrost microbial communities from Stordalen Mire near Abisko, Sweden - II_Bog_E1_2 | ecosystem: Environmental > Terrestrial > Soil > Wetlands > Peat | place: Sweden: Abisko... | reverse complement strand
GTGCAGTAGGTTCCCTAGCCGTCAATAGTGTCATGATAAAAAGTGCCTTAAAACACTTCTCCATTGGTGAGTTTAAGGCGTCCTGATCCTTCCTTCAGATCTTCTTTAAATTCTCCTATATATAAGGTAAAATACCCTGATAGCTTATCCAATACTCGTCAATCTAATCAAAATTTGAGTATTCAAAGCATTCAGCCAACATTTCAGGATTATCATTATAAAGGGTACCAAAACCATGAAATCTATCTTTAAGCCAGTCACCCTCATAAGCCAATCTCCCAGACTGATAATAGAGTTTGCCCCTTCCACTCATCAAATTTTCCTTCCATTCTCCCTCGAATTTTCCACCATCCTGGAAGTGAAAAGTGCCCCAACCCTCACGCTGGCCTTTTAACTTATATCCTTAGTATTTGCTGCCATGCTGAAGCTATTCAATTATAAAGATAGGGTCATTCAAGTTGAGGTCAAGCGTATTGATATCTCTAGCTGGCTTATCTTATTTGAATGATGGCATTTGATTGTCTATATTAAAGGGTTTGGGCTGAATATGTCTAGCATAAGACGTAATGTTGGAATTACGTGGTTTTTCTGAGATTATAGAATTAGGAGTTGATTGGTTTTGGGTCAATGACTAAGAATTAAGGACAGATCTCTTAGGCATTTCTCTTAAGCAAAAGCGCTAAATAGGTCGAGAAGTAAACGTAATCTAATTAGTCAAAGACCCGTTATTTTGTAGTTTCACTCCTGGATCCCTATACATAAATGGCATTTTAAGTATGGGGTTATTATTTGCCAATAAAAAACTGTTGCTATTAACTGGCTATTTTATAGGAACTGCATGTGATAAAATTATTGTACTTCTTGCAGGGGCAGGCAGACTTACACGAACCGGTCGATCAGAGATAATGGTCGATGTTTTAAGGATATTAGATGGTAAACCAAAATTACCTCGACTCAGTCCATTCTCAAGCTCATACCAATCGATTCTTTCAGCAGGATTTGGCTTCAACATATTGGTTAAAATATATTTCAGCTCGCATCCATATTGTTCCTAAAAAATACGTAAGTTGAGCTACAGGTTGTTCCAATTTACAATGCCACATTCCTATCCATAGCATTAATCCTGTCTTTGTAGCAACCCACATTCCAAAATAATCATTCCAATTGTAAACATATCCGAACGAAAAGAATCACTTTAGGCATGCGATGTCTTTTTGAGGATAAGAGAGCACTGCTCTGGGGAAAGGTAAATATTTTTAACAGTGCGTTTAAGACTGACGATCTCTAAGTTGGACTGGAGAGGAAAAGCTATGGGATCCACAATTTTAATTGTAAAAGGCTATTATATAAGGATGGTCTTGGTGGTAATTGATTCATGACAGATTTTATTCTTTTGCAGAGTCAGCATGCCCTTCGCCAACTGAGACACAGTACTACGCAATTAATGAACTGAAAATGCGCGCTTTTGTAGAGCTCGCTAGCTAATCTAATCGCACAGTGTTGTCTTAGAGTAGTCCCATAAAGAGTAGATTCGATATTGTTTGGAGCAAAGATTATCCTCGTGAAACTGTTCGATTTCTGCATAATGATAAGTGCACTGATGAGGTTGGTAAGATTGGCACTGCGAAATTAGAGACGCATCTCAATTCTTCGTAAAATATTCTTAAACTCATTATCGTTATTATAAATATGCTCCCGCAAGAGGTAGGACTGTTGAGATTGTCTGTGAATTAAGTATGTTAGATTGAGTTCCTTCGCCCTTCCCTCGATAGCGTAAACCTTTAACAATTCGTTCTCTTCGCTAAGGGTGTGGGTATTTGACTGCCCCATTAACAATTATATAATTCAAATCTGCACCAATGTACTGCAATAATCATTTTTCTGATGCTTAGAAATGCCCTTTTAAATTTGATAAAAATAGTATTGAATCTATCATTAATGCTGACTATTTTTCAATAGATCTTCTTCAGTATTTGCTGACTTCATCGGCTAGAATGTAATATTTTTGTCTCTGTCAGATAACTGCTTGGACAGGTCTCAGGTTTTAAGAGTCTGCATAATATAAATATTTAATTTATTCTATGTCAACTAAGCAACATTTTGAGACTGAGACTGACGTCAATTCAAAGAGGAACAATGACCCTTCCTCTAAAAGTCTGACTTCATAATATACGCATTTGAGTCAATTACGCTTTCACTATCACAACGAATTCGTATAGGTAAAAGCAGAGAAGAGGCAAAAGACGCAAGAAAGGCTAATGCGACTCGACTACGTGATTAAGAATACTGCTGAGCTTAATCAACTTCTCGAGGATATGCGTCCCTCGTGAAGTTAACTGCAAATGATCTTCTTATTTCATTATAAATAATTGAACTTGAAACTGGTAGAGCAACATGGGGAGAAGAAAGACCATCCTAAATTAGATTTGTACTGAGAATGTAATGGATAACAGACAAGTTACTATCTCATTACACGGACCTACTGGTTTCATAAATGGTGACGTACTTGATGCTATTGTAATATTTGGAACTCACTGTATTTATTAGATGCACTTTTTTAGCTGGGTGAGATGAATTTGTTAAATTATGTTTCTAAAAGACAGCTCTGGGCTACCATCAGCCTGTCAGGACATTGATAGCTTTAATTATGTCAGTATACTTGGAGAGTTTTATATAGTTCGTGAGAATTGAGTTAATAAAATTAAACGTTTCAACGTAGACATCCATATTCTTATTTCAATATACCAGTATTTCTAAATTAACATTCAAAGCATATGAATACTTTTCTAAAACTGCTCCACCTCGCCCCCACCCCACATGACATTGTCCATAAAATACTGCAGGAGCTTCACGTCAATTCACCATAAATTCTGCCTGCTGGATACATAGAAACCATCATTAATTAGCCTCAAGTCTAGTGTTCACGTACAGAGGTCATTAAGGAAATTATCAAACAATTAACCAACTCTAACAATCAGGAGAGCGCTATCAAACTGTTAACGATTATTTTTAGACTTGTGCAAAACTCAAAATATAACTAAGAATAAATTGATCTATTGGAAGAAATTCAAAAACCTAACCTTGGAAAGGGAGGAGAGATGGCCTGGCTTGTCGATCTAGTTTCCTGCTGTGTTGAATATCTCGCTAAATTACCTTCTCTTCTATAAGTGTTTCGTAGAGCTGCTACTTCAATGGTCGCTGAAGATTCCCTTGAACTCTGTCAAATTGACCTTTATTTACTGCTCAATCAGCTGAGTTTGCTGTTTCCCGCCTTACCTTCTTCTGTTAACACATTTGGTAGATACTATCGCTCTACAAGTCCTTACTTCTCAGAATTTTATAAAGTGATCAGGACAGAGATATTAATAGTCTACAATTATATGAAACGCATCGTGGATCGCTTGATGAGAGAGTATCGATTGGTTCGATATGAGGATCTATAATGCTTCATAAAGAGCATACCTGACATTGAACTTGTCTGCGACCAGGTCGAAGATTTGATCATGAATAAATACTATAAAGGATAAGCTCCTAACAGAAAGATATATTTCAAACAGGAAGATATCTTCGAAGTACAGTACTTCCTGCAAGGAGAGGGCAAGGATGTAAGAAAAGATTAAGCAAAAACTGCATCATCCGAGGAACTTGGACTTGCGCTTTCATCATGATATGAATAATTTTACTGAATCGAGACGATATGGCATTATACTACTTTGAAAGCTGGTATTTTGTTCTATTAAAGATATTATTTCAACAAATGAGCTATAAACTCTACTCTCCCCAGAGTTACGCCACTGCTGGAGCAAAGGTTGAATTGTTCCTCAGGTTTATCGAATTTCCTGTTTAATTTATCCGCATCCCTTGGGATCAGTGGAAATCTCCTGAGTATTTGGCCAAGCATCCACTCGGCAAGGTCCCTACTCTTTAGACACCGGAAGGCTGTATTTACGAATCCATGGCAATTCTTCGCTATTTGGCACGAAAGACAGGTAAGTTTTACGGCAAATCCCCTGCAGAAGAGGCCTCTATAGATCAGTGGTTGGAATTCATCAATGGACAGATAAATCCTCTCAATATGACTACTCTCTATGCCAATCTCGGTTACTTCCAAGTGACTCAAGAAAAGTACGAAGCTGGCAAGAAGGAACTCCTTAACTCCCTCAAAACTATTGACGCTCAACTTTCCAAGACTGATTTCCTGACTGGCAATTAATTGACAGTGGCCGATATCGCTTTAATTGGAGGAATCAGATTCTATCTTAGACTGACTTTGGATGAGACTTCCCGAACTACCATTCCTCACCTTGTTTCATGGTACAAAAGACTCTTCCTTATCCCATAAATTTCTAATTTCTTTGGAAAACCCTGGCTTTGCGCAAAATAGCTTTTACCATAATTTTTAGCTCCCGAAAAGAAAGTAGAAAAGGTGGAAAAGAAGAAGGCTGAGCCCAAGAAGAAAGAGGAGCCAAAGAAGAAAGAAGAACCCAAGAAAGATAAGAAAAAGAAGAAAGATTCTGACTAAGAGTAAGATGAACCTCTCGTGCCAGTTTAAAAAAAGAAAAACCCTCTGGATCTTCTCCCTAAATCACCTTTCAACATTGACGACTGGAAGAGAGAGTTCTGTAATTCGACTGAAAAGCTTGCAGTTTTGAAGTCCACTTGGTAGAAGTTCGACCACGAAGGATATTCTCTGTGGAAACTGCACTATGTTCGATATGATGAGGACGAAGGAAAAATTGGCTATCTAACTAATAACCTTAAGAACGGATACATTAGGAATATCGAACACTTTAGAAAATACACCTTAGGAGTTTTGGGAGTCTATGGAGTTGAAGGAAATTATTAAATTGATGGAGTTTGGCTGTGGAGAGGCACTGAAATCCCTGAGGAGTGGAAGGAGCACCCAAGTTATGACTCATTCACCTTCCAAAAATTGGATCCTCGCGATCCCGCTCACCAGGCGCTTGCTGAGGCTTACTGGCTTAATGTAAACGAGGGAGACCTCGTTGAAGGAAAGCCTGTCTTCGAAGCCAAGCTATTCAAATGAACAGCCTCATCAATCTATAAAGCATTTAAAATTATAAATCTTAGCTGCAGCTTTATATGGAGATCAGTCAAAGATCTTTTATTAACCTACAAATTCTATGGAAAAAACAACTTTACTCGTTGATTTAATAATAAACAATATATAGCACATATGAAGCTTGGACAATTGAGTGTACTGCTCTTAGTTATTCTAATTTGGTAGACAGTAAATGTACGCACTGAGCATTTAAAAGTAGGTTAGGAGGTCTTAACAATCCTCAAGGCCCTCTTCACCGAAAATAATCTGCCTGAATCAAAACAGATTACCCATTGCTTTTCACTCCAATAAGTGAATAATTTGTTACCTACAGTGACTAAATTGACGACTAGTGCTGCCGAAGCCGGCACTAACGAGCTTAAAAGATTTTCTACTTACTATAACACTCAAATGGGTCTTGCTTTTTCCCAGTCAACCTTGCAATGCTTATATCTCGGACGTGATTTCAATCTCCTCATTAAAAAATACGCCTTTGATTTCGATAAAATGGGGGAAAAGTTTAGCTCTTATGTTATTAATAACTTTATGGAGGTGCACCAGTCATGTAGAAAACTCCAAGACATCCTCAGCTTAGGTTTATACCAAGAATATGGCCAGTATTTAAATACTATGCTAAAGACCTACTTCGGTAGCAGGGTAGTTGTAGAAGATCCGTGGATTAAATTAGTTTCTAATCTTTAAAACTTCAATCCGAAAGACTATTTTGGAATTTCAGTGTCCAACGGAGTTATAGGAGCTGTCAGTTCAATTAAACCAATCAATGTAGCAACAACGGTCTTGGCTGGCGCTTATGATGTGTTTGGAAGGGGCAGAGTCGATAATATTGTTTAAACTTTTCCAGCTTTGCAACTATAAGTTAGTTTTGCTAATAATGACATTACATCAGGTGGCTATTACAACTACGAGCAAGCTCTCAATTTTGGACAGGGAGAATTCAGTGGTGCCTATAGCTCATAACGTAGTTCCGTGAAATACAGTTACTATGCTTTAAAGAATTTGCCATTTGCATTCTACACCTATGTGTAGATAGTAGCCCATGATACCTCTGAGTTAGTGATAAAATTGAGGCATTAAGCCCCGGGTTACTTAAATGACATTAGGAAGAGCTATTAAAATGTGGATTCTCATGTTATGTTTAGCATAATGCACACAAAAGCTACTACAAAGTCAGGCAAGCTTGATTTAGTAATCGCCTCCAGCTTCATGCCTTCCAATATTACCTATAACTTTATCCATGAGGATTGGGATTCAAACATGCATCTCCTTAAGGTGAAGATACAGGCGATAAAGGGACAAACCTATAGATTTGGGTTTATCAGCTCACTCATATCCACTGCTCACCACTAGGATCCGTAAAACTAAGCCATCAGAATTATCGAAAGAGCAGTTTCTATGGGTGAGAAAACTCTTCTCGAAGGGCATCGCCAACAGTGGAAAGAATTATGGAAAAATGATATTATCATAGAGGGCAATGATGAAGATCAGAAGAATGTGAGGTTAATGCTTTATCACTGCTATGCTTTTATCAACAACTGGAAAAGCTATGGAATAAGTCCTATGGGCTTAAGTGGGTTAGGCTACAATGGACATGTCTTTTGGGATATGGATCTTTGGATATACCCAGGTATATTGGGATTAAATCCCTCAATGGCCAAAACATTGATAGAATATCGCTTCGAGAGACTGCAGGCTGCTAAAAATAACGCTTTTATCAATGGTTACAAAGGAGCAATGTATCCTTGGTAAAGCTCAAAGGAGGGAATCGAGGAAACTCCAGTGTGGGCGATGGCAGGTCCATTGGAACATCATATTAGTGGATGTGTTGCTTTCGGTGCTTGGAATTATTTTGCAGTCACTCAAGATTTAGATTGGCTTAAAACAAAAGGCTATCAGATCTTATCATCTGTGGCTGAGTTTTGGTAGAGCCGTGTGTAAAAGGACAGTGAGAACCAATATCATATACGCAACGTGGTTGCTGCTGATTAATGGGCTTAAAACGTTGATGATAATGCCTTCACTAACGCTGTTGCCAAATAATCTCTCAGATTGTACAATGTTGCCTCCAAAAAGCTGAACCTTCCCTAAAACGCTCACTACAAAGAAATCAGCGATAATTTAGTGATTCTGAAAATGAAAAATAACGTCACGCAGGAGCATAGCCGCTACAATGGTTAGAATATCAAACAAGCCGATGTAAATTTACTTTCCTATCCCCTTAAAACTATCAAAGATAAGGACCAAGTCTTGCGTGATCTTGAGTATTATCAAGTGAGGATTCCAGACCAGGGAACTCCAGCGATGACTTATAGCATTTTTACCATACTCTATAGCAGACTCAAAGATCAAGATAATGCTTACAAATACTTCCTTTAGTCTCACAAAGATTATCTCAAAAAACCTTTCAATGTTTTTGCAGAAACAAAATGGGGCACAAATCCTTATTTTTTGACGGGAGCAGGAGGAGTTGTACAAAGCATTGTTTTTGGATTTGGAGGTTATGATATTACTGACGACGGCTTGAAGAAAATCGAGACAGTAATTCCCAAACAGTGGACGAAACTAACCATCAAAGGATTTTTAAACTATTCTTAGGAAAAAAAGGAAATCTAAACTGATAAAGAGAAGAGCAGCGCAGTGTATGATTGAATTGAAGCAATGCTTTACTTTCTGTAATATAGAATATATCTTAATAGATTTCATGCGTAAATTTAATCGTTTTAACTATAGTCCACTCTTTCCCAGGATATCGTCCAGTAGCACTTAATCAAATGGCAGTATACGAGTATCTGAACTTCGTAATCAATCTTAGGTTCATTCCACAATTTAAAAATACCAGAGGTAGATATAGAATCGAGAAAAAAGAGCAACCATTGCCTTTAAAGTCAATAAAAGATACTCAAAAATAAAGACTACAGCGAGAGGCTAATTTTAAAGATCTTAAGTTGTTTGCAATCTTAACTAAATATCAAAGGATGTTGTCGATCTCAGAAATTAACTTAAAAACAAAAGGCACACTCGGAATACTAGTTTTACCTAAAAAATCGAAAGACTCGCTACAGAAATGATAAATTTACACAAAAACAGATCTGAGGTTAGGTAATCTGTTCATCAACCACTATATTATCCTGTTCCAATGCCTTTTCCAATTTATTTGACTCCACAACTTCCTCCAGAAGAATTCAAAAGCAAACTATTCAAAAATTAAACGCTTTATGAAGGAAAGACAAAATCTAAACATCGATTTTTTGGGGCAATTAGAGTAAAGATGAATATAAAAAGATGGAAAAAAATATTTAATTGCATTTTGTTTATCATTTATCTCAAACGATTTTGCAGATTGGCCCAATCTAGTCGAAAAATAGCTTTTGCAAGATTCATTAACAATAAGAAATCTCAAGTCAGTCTGATTCGCAAAGGTATCATTCGAGCCATCCGACCTTTTCTGGATATAATTCTTGAAAAGAAGGAAGTATGCTTTGATTTACTGGAAGAAGACAGTAGATCCATAATTAAAGAGAAAGTGTCTTCAATTAGGAAATTAACTGGTTTAATCATATAAAATTTATTGTAATATCTCATCAAAAACGGAAATACACCCGAGTGTCTCTCATCCCTTTATCACCTTTGCAGGCACGGCAACTATTCGTGCACGGAACCACTTTTGACTAGGGAAGAATTGGAAATTTCGTGTGTATCTCCTGCCTTTGGATACATCTCGGCAGATAAAAACCTAGAGAAAGTCAATTTCATTAATTTAATCTTTATCAAACTGCTCATATTTAACACTCTTCTATCAAATGATAGACTGGGACGTAAATTTTAAGGAGACGACATACAGACCAATCTTTATGTAGTTTCTAGTGTGATCTATGAACTTATTAGTGATATTCAAGATGAATTTTTGCTTCAAGTTCCAGCTGAGTATAAAATGGGCAACTACTAAAGTATCGGAAATATCAGGGTTTTATAGTCAATCGTGGTTAAAAACGGATAAATCTTAGAGGGAGAGTTAATATCGGGTCTCAAAGATGAAAGGTGGGTAAGGAAGTATTTTGAGTTCGAGGAATGGATGGAATAGAAGCGAAATGTGAAGCAATTGCTGGAGATAATGCACAAAATGGTCAAATAATATCACATCAAACTAATCAAAGCCTACTTTTGAATCCAATTTAATCTGCATTTTTATACTGTTGACATCAACCAATTATTCATCTGTTTCATTCTCGATCAAACCCAATTATTTAATAATTTTTATACTTATCGTATTTGATTCTTTTTCAGTACTATAAACTATTCCATCAGGAAAATGGATATTCGAGACGGGACATGCATGAATAATGACATGTGGAATTATTCAGGTAAAATATTAAGTAAATCATGCAATTCTATTCTTCAAGCCGTAGTTGATGGTTTTTTTACAGATTTTCTCTGAGCAAGGAGTCTCTTTCGTTACTCTCTCCAGTCTTATTGTAGTTTTTGGATGATTTGAACTAGTTCTTTCCTCTTAGTCTCAATTTCGCATGCGCACTGGCAGTAAAGCCCTTCTTCAAGCTGTCTTAAGGCACTTTCCAAAATAAGCTTTCCATTTAACAGTTCTCCTTCTGATATTTGTGACTGGGCATAGTGTATGGTCTTCTATTGCGTATTGAGCATTATTTTAAAGCGAGGGGCATCGTTTAGAACTTCGATCATGGCTAATGAAATTAATTATGACTATAATCGTAATATTTGTTGATTTAAACTAATATTATTACTGGCAAGGGAGAATATTGATCGTTTTTGCACCAGCAGAGTTTTATTGGTTTACTATGGCCTGCTCGTATATTCCTTGCCTTGGATACATACTTGTGTCTTTGATTCTATGATTTTTATAGCAAAAAAATAAAATTGATATAATACCATTTTCAATTAATTAGTTGCTGAGTTCTGATGTTTGTGGTATTTATTTAAGGTCACTTGTATAATCCATTATATGGCTCAAGTTATTTTATTAAATTTTAGTGCTCCTCTAGATGATGTTAGTTATAATCTTATACGCTATACTAAAATTATCAGCGAATCAACTGAGTTACTGCTTACAAGCCTCATCACTTAATGGCTCTGTCATGACGAAGAGAATAGTTCAGCTCATAAAATGAAATTGATGATTTGCAACTGAATCAACTTAATGATGATCTAGCAAGAGCAAGAGCCATAATATAGTGTAGTATTACGTGAATCGTAATTATAAAAAAATAATATAGGATTGGCCGAAGCGAGATTATTTGTATGACAATTATTTGTTTCACTCTTGTTGTAATGGGAATCATTGTCGATGCGGTCTAATACACTTGGAAAATAGTTAGTGGAGTCCTAGGAAGCCTCATTGGTTTCATATTTACAGTTAAATTAATTTACGTCTGATACCATAGACAAAGAGCAATAATTCAACAAGTTCTTCCTGATAGGGAATAAATTTCCTCCCTCCTCATAATGTGTAGCAAATTATTCTTCCTCAAGCTATGTAACAAATTTTCCATTAATTCTTGTTGAGCTATAAAATTGAATAATTTATTACTCATCCTTCTTATAAAATTAGGAAAAATATTGTAGCTTATAGTTATTCTGATAATCTTTAATACTCCTCTTGGCTATATTAGTTGTAATCATATTTATTTGTTATGTAACAGCAGCAGCGAATTAACTAAATTACTGCGTATCGAAGTCGCCACTTTTTAGCCATGTAATTTCACCAACTTTAAGAACTGATCAATTAAATTGATGATTTACTACGTAAATAAAACAATGAATGGCTTCAAAAATCAAGAGAAGTAATTTAGTGGCATATCAGTGTTCGCGTGACGTAGTAACAGTTTTTAAAGCAAAGTTTGTTTAAAGATTTTGTTTCGACCTTTTGGGAATGGTGGCAACCTAATAAACTTACAAAATAGCTGCTGGAGCCTTAGTAAGAATCTTTGCATTTGCGTTAGAGGTCAACTCGCTATGTACCTGTTCAAAACCACATAGAACGTCTCCAGTAAGAAACTCTGATTGCATCTTTTGGAGTTGATAGTTAATTGTATCGTTAAAAGCAAAATATGAATAGGTCATAAAATAAAGAAGTTTGCTAAATTCTACATGATGATTATGATATTTCCTCTATGCCAAAGTGATTTGATCTCCAATCCATATCGTTATATTATTTTTGAAGTTAATAATAATAGGAATTCAATGGGAAATAGCTGCGAGAACTGTGGATCGAAACTAGACTTAGATGCACAGTTCATTATTAATAGACTCCAGTTTCTATAACCTCAAAACTTTTATAATTAACTTACTAGAGACGTGACCAAAAAATTGGGGCAACTTCGCTACTACTTTAAACTCACTGAAGCGGGAGATAAAAGGCAAAATGGAAGATAAATTTGTGGTCCTGTTTAGATGCGCAATGGAACCATTTACTTTGGAGAGATGGACAATGGAGTTCGAAGCGGTCAGGGAAAGCTTCTGTGGCCTGATTTTAGCTTATACGAGGGATATTGGGCTCATGATAAAGCAACAGGAAAGGGTCGAATCATTCATTCTGATGGATAATACTACGAAGGCTATCTTTTTGAAGGAAAAATGAATGGAAAAGGTATATATGCCAAAATTGATGGTTCAGTATATGAAGGAGATTGGTATAATGACAAGCAACATGGAAAGGGAACCGAGCGTTGGTTGGATGGCTCATCCTATACTGGAGAGTATGCGTATGGCCTAAAGCACGGTAGAGGAAAGTTTGTGTGGGATGACGGTACCTTTTATGAGGGATAATTCGTCAAGAATAACATGTAAGGAATTGGAATGTTATAATGGCCGAACGAAAAGACATACAATGGTCAATGGAAGAATAATCGCATGAATGGACGTGGCAATATAACTTTTGCTGATGGAAGATCCTATATAGGATAGTTCTTAAATGATTTATTTCAAGGCTATGGCATCTTTCTTTGGCCCGATGGTCGCAAATACGAGGGCTTTTGGAAGGAGGGGCTACAAGAAGGTCAAGGATACTGCAAGGAAGGCACAGACTAAATCATCAAGGGTTCGTGGGAGAAAGGAGTTTTAATTTCAGCAAAAGGAATGCACTGATTTTATTTTTATTTTATATGAATACTATAGAATCATTCACCAAGGAGTAATACTAAGTAGCAGGTGAGTAAGTTGCGCGATATCCTATGAGTTGGTGCTGTTACAATAAAAGAAGTGACCCTTTTCTATAAGCTAGCGTAGCTCACTATTTCCACTGCCTCCTTCCTCATCACCAGAGCTTAACTTTATTAGTTAATCGCACACTGGAGATCCAGGCACAACTATAATGGGAATTTCCGCTTCTACACAGGCTCGCACCTCATCCACTATATCAAACACAGAGTCAGCTACTAGAATACTAACAATCTTGCAACGACTAACTCCTTCGGCTCTTTTTTTTCCCTCTGCAATTTTTATGCAAAGATCGATCTTGAACTGAACTTATCCTCCCCATTTCAAGTCTTTGTCAGGATTATCTACATTAATGCTTATATACTGACGAGAAATAGATGAGTATGCCCATTTGCGAGTTCAGTACCATCAACCTGCGAAGGGTTAATTTTGGGAAACTTGATCTCTGCTTATGGCGCAATTCCAATCAATTTAACTCCTCTCCGAAGTGTAAATTTTTCTAACCCAGATGCAAGTCCATTATCAACGATAACAGCATCAGTGTTAAATGCTGCTCTGGCAATGCCAGCATAGAATTTGCCCCTTCCCTTCTCCATTGCCCCTATTATGTTAATGACTGGAGTCATTTCGGTATATTTGAACTTATCGAGCATGTCTCGCAAAGGCAGGTTCTTTTTGTATATGTTGTTGACTTTAATAAGCTTCGCGAGCTTGCCGCCTGGAAACAAGAAATCATAAGGTTTCCAGATTTACTACTTGGAAATAGTCTTTTGTACGCTCACTATCGAATTCTTTAAACGATCCTATGCTTAGACTTCTTTTTTGGGTAGATTAGCCACTTCCTACTTGGCTTCGATCAGCTATTCTGCCTGCTATAGCTTTTCTAAGGCTAAATTTTATAGATCAGCTGCGATTTAGTTGACATTTGATTTAATGGGACTCTCTTCGCTCATGAAAAATGAAACAGATTATATGACTAAAAATCAAAAACCACAGTTCCGAAGGATGTTTATAAATAGAACATGAATTAAATTCGTAGCTGTGTTCTAGTTCTGTAAATAAAGTACTGAGGTTGATGATTTTAATAATTATATTTTGATACTTCATGAGCGCAATTAAAAACAGAGGCAGGAGAAGTACCACATTACTTATCTAGATCGGGAGAAGAAGTTTATTGACAAGGAGGAAGAAAATTAAATTGGAGTCATGGATGTCGCAAATAAAATTTAGGAAAAACAGGAAGACATGTTCGACCCACATCAACTTCAAAAAAATATTTTGCAAGACAATTTGGCCAAACACCAAAATTATAATCTCATGGATTTTGCAGAGGAGGACATTGTCGAAGACAACTCCCCCACAAAGTTTTAAAGCTCTCCCACCAAAGGAGAAGAAAGATAGTTTATGCCTGAGCCCTCGGAAAAAAAGAATAATCGCAAGCAGGGTCGCAGGAAGAAAAAGATGATTGATTCAGACGAGGATATTCAGTAGTAAAAGTAGTAGAAGCAATAGAAGGAGTAGTAATAGCTTACAGTTCAGCAAAAGCTGGCGGTGATGAAGCTTTAATCACCCACGAGACAGGAAGAACGAGAACTCAAGTCATCAGACGAATAGGAAACGGAGGAAAAGTAAATGAAGGCCATGCAATAAATGGTATCAAAGAAAGAGGAGGGCAAAAAATCGTTGGACGACTATGTGATGATGCACTTAGTCATACAAAAAGCGGGTTTTAATAAAGATGAGCGGCGCACGGTCATTTACGAACCTTTGAAACCCAATCAGCACTCTTTTGTTTATTTTAAGCGCTATCAAAGTGGTTTTAGTGAGTATTTTCAAGCGATTGGAGAAGATCAAAGACCCATCCTCTTTTGCGAAAATCAACGAGGCTGCATTGGGTGCAACTACTATATCAGTCTCACTAAGGAAATGGATAAAAATAACCCCTCCTATCTAGGAAAATTGAGAGGCAACGCTACAGGTTCCATCTATCAACTCTATGACAACGGACAACAGCCGGGAAAAGACTACGATCGTTCAAAATATAGAGCCAACATGGCCCATATTTAATACGAAAGTAACTTTTTGGGAATGAATGGTCCTCGCAAATTAAAGGTTATCTTACCTCGAGCCAAATGCTTATAAGATTTTGATTTTTACAAATTTTCAGAGGGATAATCACTCTCGAGTTTGACAGAGCCAGCAGTAGTCCTGTACAAAAATAAAGAGCCCAAATGGAACGAAAGACTGCAATCATTTGCCCTTAACTTCGGAGGTCGCGTAAAACAGGCGTCAATCAAAAATTTCATCTTGGTAGAAGACAAAAATGAAGAAAGTGAAGTCGAACTGCCAAATGTAATAACTTTTGGCAAGGTGGACGACAACACCTTCTCGCTTTAGTTCAGGTATCCGCTGAGTCTGTTCCAGGCTTTTGGAATAGCCATGAGCGAGTTTGATTTTAAATTGGCCTGTGAGTGATTGTATCCTTCTTTGTCATTCTTCATTGTTTATTCATAACAATTAAGTTTGAGAATTATCTCTTTTCCTGAATTATAACTGAAGCTTGGAATTTATAGATAATCTAAGTTAATTCTAGAGCAGTGATCAGACTAATAATAAAAAGATGAGTGAAAGTATGTACACGCTGTGGTCATAGAAAAACTTTAGCCACATCTTAAAGCTCACACGCATGAGACCCTTGTAGTATCGTTTTATTACCATGAATATCAATTGGAAAACAGACAGTTAGTTATCTTTCAGACGCATCTCTTTTATCAAACCTCCAGAACTACGGTTGTCAGTTATCACGAAGGGTGCAGAGGACGTTGCCATTTTGTAATCCCGTGAAATCATCCAGTACCCTGCCATCGTAAAAACTAAAGGCTTTGCCAATTTGATGCATCTCCACATTATGATTTAAAACTATGGATAATGTTAACTCAATTAAAATCTAGTTTAGAGATTGTAGCAGCTAAGCTAAAATCATTTGATTATATGTATGAATGGTGAATTAAGAATCGAATTATCATCACCAAAAGGTGCGGTCCAACTTTTGCAGCGCACTACGATTGCTAGGATTGCATGTTTGTAGACCGCAATATTCCTCGAAACTCATTGCTTAGCCTTATTGAACTAATACAGGCAATTCGAAACTAACGGGCAGAACCACAAATATTGAACAATACTGCACAGTTGGTAGGATATCCTGCAGTGGAAAACCAAAAGAGTCAAAAAGAAAGTTACTGTAAAATATGTTGAAAGGCGACTGTTAGAGTACGAATTGCGAACGATAGCGCAGTGTTGTTGCCACTTCTTCAGCCGCATGCAGGTTTAGTCGGAGCAATAGAGTCAAGTAGAGAAAGGCGGCAGCTAATGTGCGATTCTTATACTGCAGAGTTTGTATATCGAGTAGAGCAAAGTCAATGTACTGCGCCATCCATCTAAAGTTCATATAGCTCTGAGTTGAAGAATGCTTACCTCTTAGTCGGCACCTTTAAATCGCACACTGCCGAAATTGAATGAACTGGATAGGTCTTTACTGGCGACATAAAGGTCCCATTGAGCGCAAAGTCGATTAGCCCATGCATTAACTGTAGGGGCACGCAGTTTGAACTGCAAAGTTAGGGTTATCTAAGTCTCGATATTTAAAAGCTCTTAAAGGGAGTGTTGTTAGCTTATAGGCTCATGGAAGCAAGACGATCGCACACGCGCATTGTCCTCCAGCTTTTCAGCGATCATGAGGCAGGCTGCCCCTAAACATTGAAGTTTCTCTTGAGCAAGTGGAGGCGAAGCAGCAAGAAATCTGTCAAGTATATTAACAGAATTTGCAAAGGCCTCTCTACGGCAGTTTAGTTAGGCAGCTAACAGCATAACCCAATCGAGCACAAGAGCCCTTTTCATCCACGTTAAGTTGATCTGCCGAGATAAATAACTCGTATAATATTGACTTCGAGAGTAGTCTTCCTCTCGGCGCACGAGCTCATTTAATGAATCTGACTGTTATTTCCAAGACAGACTTGGCAGTCTGCGTTCGAACTCAGTTAACTGTTCTTCTGCGCTCAACTGGCGCGATCCTGTCTCGCCTAACTAGATAAACTCTAAACTACCCACTTTGCGATGGCTTTGAGCGGACAGACTTAGTCCTGGTCTAAAAATTTGGGAGTTAAGGTGTTAGTTGCAACCCAATACTCCTTCCTCCTCGACTGATACCCATTCGTTTCTACGTCTTTCTTCCCTTATTCTTCTGGTCCTTTTCTGCGTTCTTCTTAGATTATCCTCCTCTTCCGGCTGATGACTTTTCCGAGGATTAAGGAGAATGTTGCGAGGACGAGGAGCATCTCGAGTCGAGAGCAAATGTGGATCGTTATCACGGCATCGATTTTCCTTGCCGTTTTCGAGACGTTATTAATTGTGCCGAGGATGACCGTAATGAGAGTACTGGGCGATATTAGGCTGATTCTTAGGAAGGCAGCCCATTTGTTTAACTGCAGTGGTGGATGTGAATTTATCGATAGGCACAGGCCGCACCTGTGCGGTGGAGTGCTTCTTGGCTTTGGGAGCACGATCGTTCATAATCTAACGATATAAACTATTTTAAATCTATGAATTGATGCAATTGCTCAATTATGTCGCGATCTCATCTTTCCATCGCCAAAGTCAATTAAGCTTTGCCCAAGGCTCAACGGTGATGTTTATGGTAGTTAATTTGGTTTCTAGATGAGTTTAACAATTTAAGTTCAAATTGTCCATCTATGAAACTGAAGGGCATCCCGATGATTATCTGACTGCTAAATAATAATTGCATGATCGGATCTATAATTTGGATAGCGATCACTATTAAATTTAATGAGGCAACTATCAACTCAGCTGGTGCGTTTTATCCGAGGCACCAAAAACAGACAGCCACCGCAGGAAATGTAAAACCTTGATAAAATCAAGTTTACCGAGGATTAAATCACCTAAATGGGACAGTATCGCATGCAATAGGGAGGATCCAGGAATGTTGTGGATCTCTTCAAGGACAAGTTTCAAGGCAGGAGCAGGAGTGATAATCTCAACAGGCAGCGCAGTCATTTGAGAAATTCTTCCAAAGATAAAAAAGAGGAAGAAGAGTAGGATGAAGACTTTATGTCTGGCAAGGAGAAAGCGCCTCCGAAAATGTAGAAACGAAACAAACCCAACATGAAGGAAAAGTTTTTAACTTTTAAGATATACAAGCATCTCGACATGCTTAAATAAGCCAAGTAAAAGAAATTTCAATAGGCTCAAACCACGCATTTGGTCACGGAAAATGATCGGTTAGCCCGGCTGTCCCACGTGAGGCTAATTTAACAATACCTTCCATACGAATACATGAAGCAAGTGCAGAAGGTGATGCACAAGTACGACCAGACACAGCTCAGAGATATTGCCTTTCATTTCAGCAACCTCATGCGATTGCGCTACAACTAACAAAAAATCAACTATGAAGAGTATCCGAACCTCAATTTCTAAAAACTGGAGGATAAACTGCCTTTCCACCGCAAAGTAGAGCAGATCTACCTCACTAGCAAGGAAAAGATATTCGAGTCAAGAGAAGAAACAAAGCAGAAGATAGAGGCTGATCCCATTGAACCAGAAATTAAGTACTCCCAAAACATTGTTGTCTCCTATTTGCTCAATCGAGTACCCAGGACCTATGCTGTTGCTTTTAGAGTCATCAGCGAAATTAGAAAAATGTTCCCAGAATTTAAACCAGTGTCATTTATTGATTTTGGAGCTGGACTCTCATCTGGATCCGTTGCTTTCATCGAGACTTATGGAGATACAGGATCTGTGTTTAGCGTAGAACCTGCAGGCAAAATGCGAAAGCTGGGCAAGTACTTGACTGAATATACGAAAATAGTTCATTTTTAATCTTTAGCAGAACTATCTTCACAAGTGCGGCAAGTTGACATTGTCTACTGTGGGTACGTCCTCAACTAAATTCGCCCTGAATTGACAACTGTCTACTTGGAGTCCCTTTATTCCAAAGTCAAAACAAATGGATTTTTAGTTATGGTGGAATATGGCAACCCTTACGGCTCTCGATTGATTCACCAGACAAGGAAGTGGGCTCTGACTAAAAAGGTACGAATAGCTGCCCCTTGCCCTCATCACATGAAATGTCCTCTAGCTAATTCAAAGCATTGGTGCCACTTCGACCAGCCTACAGGTATGTACCCTCGATAAGTCTTTGGTAAACTTCCTTCTGATAACTCTGTCAAGCTATAAAAATATAGCTATATCATCATACAAAAGCTGGAGGATGAAAGCAGCCAAAGCCAAGTTGAAATTCCCAAATATGTGGAGCCTAACATTACTCATGAGTGGGATAGAGTTCTTTTCCCATTGATGAGAAGAGGGGGACATTATATTTACACTTTGTGCAGCAAGAGCGGCCGTTTTTAGAAAAGAATCACCGGTAGAAGTCATGGCCCGTAGTACAAATAAGGAAGTAAGTTAAAATGGGGTGATTTTTGGAGATTTGGCAATCGTATTCCCAACCGGTACAGGAAGGAGAGAAAGACTGGCCGTCGTCTTTGGTGATTTTACTACCGTGCAGCTATATTTATGACTTTCGAATTGATGAATCCTAATTATTCATCCTTATTATTTTTCTTCAAATCATAAATCCTTTCAAGCGATGGAGGGAAGTAGATTTGAATGTTATTTTTTGTCTCGAAAATACGCAGAAAATTATAATTATTTGATCAACCCTCACAATGAGCGAAAGGAAGATATGGAAGCAATAAGTAAGCCATACCTGACATAGGAAGACGATATATTGAAAAAGATATATGAAGATATGGGCATCAAAAAATGGACTGATGTCGCCAAAATGATGAAGGATGACTATGACATTGATGGAAGGAATGGCAAGCAGTGCCGAGAGAGGTATCATAATCACCTCAAGGGCGGAATCAGAAAGGAGAAATGGACGCATGCGGAAGAGGAACTCCTTATTCAACTTCATTCTTAGCATGGCAACCGCTGGGCTTTCCTCTCCAGAATGATCCCCGGCAGGTATCCTGTTCATGATTTAGAACTGAAAACTGCGTGAAGAACATGCTTTATTCTAGGATGCGGAAATCAGTTCGGCAACTGAATAAATTCAGTTGGGAACACTATCGGAAGACACTGAAACTAATAAACGTAGGTTTCATTTATCGACTGATAGAGTTTACTGAAAATTCATATAAGAAGGAAGAAGCCAACAGGAGTTAGCAATAAAATATCGCGCTTAGTATGTATAGATCAATGTAGGACTTAAAAATGCTATTTTGCACTTGAATTTAGACGAGGATACTATAAGCGAAGAGCAGAAGCTGGAAATCAAAGAGTTAGTTGAGGAGATTCATCAATTCAAAAGAGTTAACCAGCATTTTAGGGGAAATCGAGGTATCAAGCAGAGCAGACCAAGATTGGCCAAACAAGTTAATAATGATGGGGATTCGGACTTCAAGGTCTCAATAAGTATCGATGAATCGGAGTCATAGAGGCAAGATAGAGTCAAAATATAAGAGGAAAAAGTATTAGATTACAAGAAATAATTGAAAAAAGGGCAGACTCAGAAAGACTAATTATTGCAGCAAAAAGATTAATTATAACACCAAGCAATGAAAGTATAGTTGACAGAGAGAAATGATACTCTCCCTGATGCATCTCAGAGGGCCCTAATGGAATCCATCTTCATGGGCAGAGAAACACCCAAAATTTCTATGGCGAGAAGAGATAGTGTAGAGAGTAATCTATCTTTTATGTTCACTGATAAAGGGCTGTAGTATCCAATCAGAATGTAGCACCCATTTTTCAACTTGACTCCAACTCCTCTAATTTTCAATCGCACTGGTGAGGACTGGACCAATGCGATTTCGAGCTGGAAACCTCACATAAGTAACGATTGATGACTTAATGATATGAATAACTATGTGATAGACAGTCTATTTCTGATTGTAGATATATTATTGACAATATTTGATCATGATTCCCAAATCCTTTGCCATCATCTTCGTACTGGCGGTATGTACGCTCGCTGCCATTAATAAGGATCTCGTTTAGCAGGTTCCCGTACTCTTAGAATTATACAGGGTTATCCCACTCCCTTCACACAAAAGGTATATTCAGGATATCTCAACACGAATAGCGACAGCAGGAAACTACATTATGTGTTCGTTGAATCCTCCAGCATGGCAAGTGCCGATAAAATTCCAGTCACTCTGTGGCTTAACGGAGGGCCAGGCTGTTCCTCCCTTCTAGGTAAATGTAATATCTATTCAGGATTTTTGCAGGAAATTGGTCCTTACTACTTAGACGAAGGTCATGACTATAAAGTGGGTGATAAATTGAAGGAAAATCCGTATTCTTGGAATAAGCTATCTCATTTGCTCTTTATTGAGTCTCCTGCAGGAGTGGGCTACTCCATAAACACCGAAGCTAACTTCACTTACAACGACGCTACAACAGCCAATGATAATTTAAATGGGCTGCTGAGTTTCTTTGCGGGTTTCCCTTAATACTCAAACAATGCCTTTTGGATTGCTGGAGAGTCCTATGCTGGGAAATACATTCCCGATCTTGCTCTAAAAATCGATGAGAATAATAAAAAGGGCAAGCCTATTAACCTAAAGGGTATTTTGGTTGGCAATGGAGTAATGAATTTCTAGAATGGTGAGCTCTAAAAAAGCAGCATTGATTTCATGATTGATCATGAATTTGTCGATATGGATATCGTGCCCTACTACAGAGGTTCCTGCTTTATCGATCCTGACTCTGCAGGATGTCGATATTTCAACACTCGCTATAACGCAAATGTTGATGAAATCAATCCCTACAATGTTTATAGTTATTGCTACTATAATGATTCGTTCATGACTGGAGGCGATTCTGCCAAGAAAAACATCGTCAATCAGGGAAGTATTATTAAAAATTTGGCAAGAAATAAAGGAGTATATAACAAAGAAGAGACTAAAAATGGACCAACTTGCGCCTACTTTGATGGCATTTTTAATTACTTCAAAGCTCATGCAAAGGAGTATCATGCGGCTGATGGTGTGATTTGGAATGGACCATGCGTACCTATTCATTAATCTAGGCTGACAATATTACTGCCAAATATTCAATTTCTCTTGGTGGATCGATGAAAGAGTATCGCACTTTGTTGACCAAGTTGGATACCTATCACATTGTGCTTTACAGTGGAGATTGGGATGATGTGGTCCCTTACACTGACACTATGAAGAACATGGCATTGCTAAATCTTAAATAATCCAACATTTAGTAGAGTTTATGTGATTTAGTACTCCATTTTTCGCAAATGATCAGCACGCAGGATGGACTCAAATCTACAATGGTGTGTTGTTCGCCATTATCAAGGGAGCATCCCACCAAGTCCCTCAAAGCAAACGAGCCGAAGCTTTTGAGCTATTCAAAATGACTATGGAATCGCAAACTTCCCAAGAAGTCATAAAAACTGAGTGATTAATGCAAAATCTCCTATTCAGTGAATATCATATAATATCTTAAATTAATTCATTAAGATCACTAATTAATTCATTGTTCGCTCGTGACCACTAGCCTATTCATTTCCCAAGTCCCATTCGTCTCCTGTCCGTATATATCAACAAAGCGACCTTGGCCGTGGATGTTATCGTTCTGGAACATGGCCTATATTTACTCTCCGTTTGTCAGGTATAGCTTTCCCAATCCACATTTTTAATCGTAGTTGAATTCACCTGAATAAAAATACATTTACCCTCATATTTGACCCAATATTCGTCAACTTCCTCGAAGTCTTTAAAGTTAAACGATTGGTGGAGCATAACTGGGTTCTGGTTGTAGAGAATACCATGACCGTGAAATTGATCCTTTTCCCACATTCCTTAATAGGCGGGCTGTTTCGTATTGTAATAAAGAGTTCCTTGACCATTCATGCAATCATCTTTAAATTATCCCTTATATAAAGCTCCATCAGGAAACGTCAGTTTTCCTTTGCCTTATTTCTTGCCGTTTACTACATACCCCTCATATCTTCGACCCTGCTCATCTTTAAATCGAGTATAGGTAATGTTTTACACGCTTTTCTTCAGCTGCTTCATCTGCATCTAAATTTGCTGCTCAATAAATATTTCTTTGGATTGTCTCAGCGATTTATCATCAACGCACAGCTCTTTGATATTTTGCTGACAGTTAGTATTTTTATCTGCAAGGACACGATTTTCGAACGATGCTTCCTTGTTTTGTTTGCTATCCTTGACAGAAGAAAAAACAGAATCGACCCCTGGGTAGAGGAAGGTATATTTTTGGGTTTATTGCTGAGAACTCTGCTTCAGTTTACTGATATCATCCAAATCCTTCCGAATCATGGCGATTAAATTGGGGTCAGTGTACAAACTATTACTGATGGTTTGACTTATTATCTGAGGTTCAAGATTATTCACAGTCATCTTTTGCTTTTACAGCCCGACCTTTATGCCTATCTTTTTTTGTCTTTATGCCCGATGCGATGGTCGCAAATTAATGATGTTGCCCTCAGTCTTGATAATTTACTTATTAGATCTTTTAGTATTCACAGATTTTTTTAAGGAATTGGTATCGGATATTTAGGAGACACTCTTTTGATGGCTAATTTTTGCGTTTTAGGGTCTATCAGTGCTTGAAATATCGCTTTGAGAGCACTTTTAGTTACTTTGGCTCTTATAGGAAATATCAAGCTGCTTCTGTATGTCAGCAAAAGAAAATCTTTGATCTGGATCAGTTTATAGCATTTGAAAGAGCAAGTTAGTAAATTATTAAGAATAAATTCCACTTAAACTTGAAATCAATGACTCTAGATTGTTGCTAAGGAAAAGGTGTTGGCTATAGTCATAGCAATGACTTATCTTATCGAGAGTCGCAGCCTCCAGAATGGTCATGCCTAAACTAAAAACAACCTATTTCAATAAACCCTCTTCACTATCATTTTTATTAAAATTAGTTAATTTTTAAGGAGCGTAGTAATAAAGAGGGTTGATGGCGAATCGATAATTCTAATCGATCATATCGTTGTGAATAATTTTGATTTCTCCATCGCAAGTGATGAACACTTGTGTCGAATTGAGACTGATGGTGGATTTGAGCAGAGGCAACGCCAAATTGCAGCTTTGCAAAATACTCCATAGCTCATGCTCATCAAATCGTTTGTGCTCCTTTTGCCTAGCATATATCTAATCCTGAAGCGTGACTTGAGGGTATTAATAGATGGCGTATATCTTATGAGAGGTGGAGCACAAGCCATGAATGGTGACAAGTTTGAATTTGACCACACTCAAAATATTATCAGATTGATGATGTTCTATTTCTCGTTAAAACCTTTTCTTTTCCTCTTACAGCTGCCTATCCAAGCAAAAAGCGAATTCCTTGAGGAGATAGGTGGTTTTGGTTTGGCGGTGAAGCAACACCACGCCATATTGCTATTTTTTTAACTACTTGTATTCATGAGTAAGGTCGATATCAGCCTAGTTACTGCTGGTAGTAGTGCCGTTGCCCATTTCCGAATTAACTGACTTATTTATAATTTGAAATTATAGTTCACCAATAACATCAATTTAAATGATATTAATAACGTCAGTTTGGTATTATGAAGAATCCATCAACCATCAAAAATATCGATTTAGCCTTTGTCAATGCTCCACTCTCACACAAGAATAAACTCAGTGAACGATAAAATGAATCGCCACTACGCATCGACCTCAAACTCAAAATTCTCAGTCATAGTAATTCCTCCAATCCAACCAATTTCAGAACGAAAGAGAACGAGTCGAAAAGCAAATAAAAGGAGCAATAGAGCACGTAACTGCTGCTAACTGAACGGACCGGCATTAATTAATTTTTGCTAACAACCAAGTAATCGCTGATGCCCACAAATAAGGGCTTAAACATCAGAAGCTATCTCAGAATAAAACCCAATAAGACTCCAGTGAGCATGCCGCTGGAGATGTATAACAACCAGACTATCATATGCGATAGAGCTGTTTATAAATTTGACTTCATTTTTTAGCCACTTACCCCTCAAGTATCTAAAATGTAATCTAGATGTAAGTATACGAAGTCTTGGGCAAGGAAGTCACAAATCAGTTCCTCGAAGGGTATAACGGCACTATCTTTGCTTATGGAAGTACAGGAAGCGGTAAGACATTTACTATGTTTGGCAATGATGACGGACTTGTGCCTTGTGTTGTTGAAGAAATTTTTTCTAAATTGGACTCTAATAGCAAACTGAGTTGTTCCATGATTGAGATTTATAAGTAAAATCTAATTGATTTGCTTTCAAATGGTAGTGATCTTGAGTTAAAAATAAAGGAGGTTCTGAATAACTATACAATTCAAAACTTGAGCCTGCATCAGGTCAAGACAAGAGAAGACACTCTGCGGCTCATTCAGAAAGGAAACCATCTCAAGAAGATACGAGAAACAAACCTAAATGAGTCATCATCAAGGTCACATATCGTGTTTACACTCTATCTCGAAAAGATTGACCATGAAGGGAAACCTATTAAGTGTAAATTTAATTTGGTAGATTTAGCGGGAAGTGAAAAGGTGTTCAAGAGCAAGGTGCAAGGAGAAGGATTGGAGTAAGCGAAAAAGATCAATCTTTCCTTGAGCTGTTTGGGTAACACTATCAGTGCTTTGGTTAAAAATAGCGAGCATATACCCTATAGAGAGTCAAAATTAACTCGTATCCTAAAGGAATCTTTGATGGGGAATTCAATAACTAGACTTATAGTTACTTGTTCTGTCAATTAGGAAACCATCGAATAAACGATATCTTCGATTAAGTTTGCACAGAGAGCTCAAAAAGTGCAGACCCAGGCATCAATCGCTTATAACATTAATAAGTTTAAGGGAACCAAATAAGAAAGGCTTAGACTATTAAAATAATCTCTGGAGGAAGCCGAATTGAAAATCAGTCAAATTAATGAAATTATGATTAATGAGTAATCTGATTGCAAAAATTGTAAATAAATAAAAGACGTTCTGAAGCGAAGAAAAGAGATAATAGCCGCTTAGTAAATGTTCCATTTCAACCCCATAGAGGAGTTTAGGTCACCAAAATCAAAAGTAGACCTACGATAGTTCTTTTCAACTGGTTCAGTCTAAAAATACTCCTCCGTCAAAAGTCGGTACAACAACATAAAAAAGAATTCTGTAAAAAATGGTTTTCTATTCAAAAAGTAATAAAAATTGCCGGAATATAATTAGTTTATGAATAAGCGTATGTTCTAATTAAAGAATGAAAACTAGAAACTGCAGGAGGAAAAGAATATACTAGAGAATCGGGTGAAAACACTTGAAGATAAACTACAAGAGAAGAAGGAGAACAAAGTTGAGAAAAACAATGGAGTTAAGAAAGTAATCAGACTTGGACAGGATAGAGCACTTAAGACTTTAACTAACATCACAAATGCTACTACTGCTAATAAATAACTGTTAAAAATAGATAAGAGAGAATCGCTTAAAACAACAGAAGAGGAAAATGTAAATTCAAGAGTCAAAAACTAAGTATGTGCGACAGTCATGAAAAAGAACTAAAAGAACTCAGATAAGGCTGTCATTGCGTCAATCAATCAAGCAGTTTCCAAACTGTAAGCAGCCAGCGAGTAGTATCGTCGAATTATTGCTCCTTTGGAGATATAAATACTGACTTAGCAAATCATATACCTTTAGAACAAATTAATAGGGTCTTCAGTCAATACTACTTCACCCTATAGTAGACTTTGTCAATTTATGCTTGAACTCAAGCAGAAATTACTTATATTATTTGCAGAGATGACAGACAGCTGCAACAAAATGTTTTAACTCAACAGTGGGGATCAAAAAGAGGAGATTTCGGATATATTCAGGGAGAGGTGTCATTAAATCAGTGAAATTAAACTGAATTTTCAGGAATTTATTGAGTAAAACAATGAGCTGCATGAACTCAATGCCTTTCTATAGAAGGCCAAAAGTTTTAACCTCAAGTGCAAGGAGACTTAAGTCTCAAACATCTAATCTCTTAGTGAGTAAAACTAGTTTCTGGAAATATATCCAAGTCCCCTCCAACCAATAATTCAGAAGCACAAGCATCTAAATTACAGCTGATAAGGGTCAGCAACTACCAATTTTTGTTTTTTATCATTAACTATAAATACGATTATTTTTTCATAAATGTAATTAATGATTATGCCAAAAATGCAAGCATTATGATAAATAAATTGGCAATAATTGGTTAAAATATTTATCAGCGATCATCGATCAGTTGTCCAACCAAATTATTCATAAGCGATCTCAAGCCAACAAACAGACTTGTTGTTTAGTTGGAAAGAGAATAAGCTCCCAATAAATTTTATCATTAATTCTTGGTGAAAGTAAAGTTATTAATAATGAGGAAAGTACTCATATTTCTTATTCTTGGTCGCCCTTGTATAATTCTGGGTGTTTTAGCTTGATGTGCTGCTGAAGGGATCCTTCGGAACCATAGACGCGGTCGCAGAACTCAGCCTGACAACAGTGCTTGCGCTCAATTTCCTCAGCAGTTCTTCTTGTCCTTTTAGCATTTTTTCTCCTGGATGAGACCTAAGCTTAATCGGCCTCTTCCTATACCTCTTAATTTCTTCTGTTCCTGTGCAGGGCAATAAGTTGAGTCTAAATGATCAGTAGTTTACCTCCAAATGGCTAATTCTCCCAGCAAGCCCTTCCTTGACTTTCACCTGTTTGCGTATCTCTGCCCATAGTTTATAGGAGGTGAAGTATATTTTTTTGAACTCCAAGTAGTACTTTAACTGTATGTTTCGTTCTGTGGACTACTCCTCGCGCTCCTCGCACAATTAGACCATCTAGTTGTTTTATACCAAGTGATGAAGGGGATCACCGCACAGCTATATTTTTTCGTCGTCGCAAAAATAGAAGTTTTTTGGACTGGTTTCCATCGCAAAGAAGTTAACTATATATATATTACGGAAAATATTGCATTTTTAGAAAAGACACCTATTGCACACCAAAATCACAATTTATTCAGTAGATATGACCGACATCAAAAAGACTCCTTTGGTAATGTGCTCACGCCCTCTGTCCTTTTGGCTGATTTATTATGTTAAGCAAATGTTTGGCTGTATAAAAATATGAGGGGGGAACAAGAACGATTGATTACAATCACTTTATTGCGAATTATTAAAAAATATATTTCTAAGAGTTAATAGTTTTATGATTACATAACCTTTGGAGAGAAAAGAACATTTCATAAGTTCAGAATAATTAAATCTTCATCAATGAACACTTCTTAGACTGAGTAGAGTCAATCTTTTAGAGAACAGGAGGATTTTCAGTCAATCAATACTTGAAGCATTTCAGTTCCATCTATTTACTTTATCGGGAGAAAAATATTCAACCATTACTCGATGAGTTACTTTTAATAGGCTCACTCAGATTTGATTACCTCAATTATGGAACGAGATATGCACCAAATAATCTTGGAGATATACATATACCAATTGTTATTACTTTCATCTCTGCAGATCGGCACATTGTTAAGAGAACAACAACTTAGGCTTACAATACTTCATTGGACGGTGGTAAACCAATAAAAATTAAAAATATTGCTTTAATTCGTCCAATATTGAAAATTCTTATCGCACAATTGAGAATTAAGGATTTTCGGATGAAAGAATGGATAAATCTTAAGCAAGAAGAAATGCAAATGTCCAAGACGTTCATCTATTGCGGCTCCTACAGTTTGAACTGAATAAAGAGCAAACATATTATTTTTCAATCATAAGCATTGTGAAGAACATAGTGAATCCAATCAAAAGGCTTCAAATTTATTGAAGTAAACCTTTCCTGAAAGCTACTCTTCGATTAGTTTCTTGCTTTTACAAGGGCTGATCCTAACTCACTTAATTGTCAAATTTATTGCAAATTATAGTCGCAACCGAGTCAGCTTCAACTTTTGTTCGCGCTAGCGGGTAAGTTAAATTCAAGAAGGAATTTATTTAAGATTAAGCCTTTGTGAAGTAAGTTTCTGGAGCAGGAATGATGAGAACAAGAGTTGATTATTGAGACTGAGTTGATGTTGAGGAGGGGATTGTCCCAACGGCATTGGATTGAGTTGAAATGATCGTTTCTATTGTATTTTTATTTATGTAAACGGAGGAAAATAGCGCGAAAAGAGAGTCATAAAGCATGGCCTTGCTTGAAAAATTGATACGCCTGAACTCTAAGGACTGCAACTTTCATTTTAAGGACGACATTCATGGGTAAATTTCAGTCTATGATCGTTCTCGGCGATCTTAATCTTCTCCTTCCTCTCTAACTCAGCACCTATTTTAAGGTTTCCTACCCCCAGACCAATATTGAGAACAACTCCAATGAGGTCCTCCTTCGCCAGTTCTGGCATCACATCCACTCTCATTACTTCAAGAGAATCGAACAGGAGGAGTTGAAAAGACTGCAATACATCGGAGCCATCTCAGAAGCGCTCCCCTCCGCGTCAGGTTCAAAATTGAACAGTGTTCAGAGTGCATTGGCCTCATGCCCATAATTTGAAAAGGACATGCATAGCCTTTTTTCTTAGTCATACCTACAAACTTTGTAAAAAGCCACGAAAACTGATAAATAAGCATAAATATGGACAAAAGAAATGCTGATGCAATGGAAGGCTCTGGAGTTAGAGTAGGTTATCAGAAAGGATAAGTTAAAGAAAACTAAGTTAATATATAGCAAATTTAAGGAAAATAGAAGGCATAGACAATTGCTGAAGAAGAAGAAATAAATCAAGGACGCACTCTCAAGGCAAGATGAAAACCTGTAGGAACTGTTGCAAGTGTTTCAGCAGGCAGAAAAGGAGAATTAGTCTGAGATTGATGGAGAAATTGCCAAGTTGGAAAAAGAGCTTGCGAAATAATGCATTTAGTCCAAGCCTCTTGTATAGCTACTGGAGAGGAAGGTTGATGACTAATTGGAAGATGGATAAATCAGGTTAGGATATAAATCGATAGGTTCTACCAGAGGGGACGAAGTTGGCGGTGACCTCTAATGTCTTGAGTATTTGATCAAGTGCCTGGAGTAAAAGCAAGTCGCTGAATCGGTTGCCAAAATCATTTCAACTGAACGTTTAAATGGAGAAGCTAAATTTGTATTAACATACGAGAAGGCAATGAATATTGAACCAAGCAAAGTAACCGAAAAGGAGCTGATGAGAATCAATTTCTTGAGAGAAACATCTCTTCTGCAATTCTATCGGACAGGAGTAAAGTCACTTTACTCTTACATATGCCACAATGTATATTGTTGCTTTACTCAGTACGTTGGCTTCCGCGAACTCAGTCAAAATCGTCTGAATATTACTGCTAAAATGAAAGATAAATGTGTGGTGCAGATGATGAAAAAAGGAGCGTGTCTCGCTAGTCTTCCGGAAATACAGCACGAAATGGCCAAATTCAGCATGTGTCACCATTGTAAGTTTATCTATCCAGAATACCTGCTGTTTACCTGTAAATTTGCATCAGATAAACAGGCAATTCCTAAGATTAATATTTAGGCATCATGTGATCCTAATCTAGCCTAAGCCTTTTACTAAGGTATCATCTTTATCAATATAGGCACTCAAAAGAATAGAGCTTCACAGCGATTCATGACCCGGAAAAAGAATTGTCTAACAAGTTATGCCAAAATTCATGACGAATACGTGTGTGGCAGAAAGTATTGTCTGAGCTGTTTGAAAGATACCTATTCACATGAAAGTATTAAGGAGAATGGTTTCTGTCCATTTTGCTTGGGAGCATGTATTTGCACTCGCTGCCTTCGAAATTAAAAGATTGCTAAATTCAAAAACATGTACAGCATGCTAGGTGGCGACCTCACTAAGATACAAGAAGCGAGTGATTTGGAGCAACTACCAATCAAAACTGACGACCAGTTGCCAAGAGGACGAGGAAGACCGAAAAAGAGCGCTTTTACTCACATAACCATCAACACCACTCAGAAAAAATTAAGAAGATTTGATGAGAAGGAGAATTAGGGCTATAATTGGTCTTTCAATGCAAAGAAAGGCAAGAAAAAATCATCCCTCTACAGTAACTGGTAGTCATTATCCTAATTTAGGAAGCAAATTGACAGCGGCAGCGGCAGCAACAATACTCAAGAGTAAGAAAGCAAGCGCAAGAAGAAACGTCGGGTCGGCCGCCCTCGATTGGATCGCGTATTACTTTCCTAATTCAGAAGAAATATATACATACTGAATGATTCGATAATTTTAATCCTTAATCTACTCACTAACAAACATTTTATGCACAAGACTATATTGAGGTCTATTATGACCATTTTTCGGAAAAAGTAATACAAATATCATTTCTTTCTTTTCAAACGTTTGAATCGCACCCCCATCTCCACTAAACAGGGAATGCGATTATAGACTTCAGACTACAAGCAAACTATGCGACTCCTTAGCAGATCTTATGCCTATACTAGCTGTCTATTGTCCCTTATCGGTTTAAATTAATTGGTCAGATGGACTTGATTTCTACTTTTTTTTATTGATTACTTGCAGCTCAAAAGGTCATATCCATTCCAGTCAGTAGGCTTGCCCGTATCTTTGCGAATCTCAAAATTATGGTTATTCTTCAATCCAGTTATCTTCTTCAAGTTAAATCGTTTATCACTAGCACAGTTTTTGATATAGTTGTTCTCCTTTCTTTCAAACTAAGCCTCGGTCAGTCGATTTTATTTATTAGTCTTCTTAAAAATCTTGTTTTTTCTTGTGTAAAAATATTGCACTAAAGTTTAATCGACTAATTGGTTGTAACTATTGGTGGGTTGCACATGTTTTCGAATACTCGTATGAAATTTTGTTGTCTGAGTGGAGTTTAATAAACCGTTTAAAGTCTAACTTTAAGGCAGTCGCGAGTTATTTTTTAACTGAGAAGGCCATTTAACCAATTCTTTGGAGCTTCTTTTGAAACGGTTGGATAATTATCGATGCTATAGCGTAAATGGCATTATCCTAAAATTGAAAATACGATACTTCTAGAGTTATAATTCGGATGATCTTGGTCCAATTTCGCAATATCTTCTGCCAATGTTATTATTTTAACCACTCTCAGAATGTGGGAGAGGCATACATATTTCGGCTTCGAGTTGGTTTTGCAAAGAAGTTATGTAGGTCGATACTATTTTGTTTATCTATTCTCTCGGTATTTGATTCAAGAGATTGCCCTTCAAAAACTCATTCCTTTATTATAAGTTCACATCATCTTTTTGGATGTTCTACAAAATGGCAATTTATTGTTAGACTACGCTTTCTCGAAGTTGTAGCATATAATCGTCAAGCAGTGCCTGCAACATTCGGTATTTGAGTTTTGTTTGTTGGTTCGGCGGTGAGTTAAGTTTTTACATTTGGCTAACGTATATACTAAATATTCTTCTATACAATTGCTATCAATTCGAAAAGGCGATATTATAAGACTGAATTATTTATCAGAGGGGAGAGTTAAAAAGAAGTTGGTGCTGGGCCGAATCCCCTTGAATACTAAAGCTCAGCGAAAGATCTGGACTTTAGTCGTATTTGAAGGAGAGACTACTAATGTCTGGACTGCTGTTCTCGGCACGTTTAATAGATTTACTCACATTTAGGGATGAAAAGTTGTTGGCGTTGATGCTATTGATGAATTGGTGAGGTTTGGCAACTGCTTTTTATAATTTGTATCTCTGAATGTTTTCATCAACCAAAGCTCTCTCCGAAGGAATCGGATTCCTTGCCGTTAGCTATGATTCTGAACCAATACTCTCTTCGTGAATAGGATGCTTTCGAGTGAAAGGACCTTGATCAATACTGGGAGGGCAGAAAAGTACAATCTTTTTATGACTATTTTGCCGTTGCTGAGGAGGAGGTTTCTCGTGATTCTCAGATTGCTTGTATTTTTGTAATTCATTAGTTGTGGCTTCTAGGTCAGATTGTAGTCTTTTGATGATTTAGTGCAGCTGTTCAATAGATTCGGTCTCAATTGACTCTTCCTCCAGACTTTGCACGTTAATCTTGATCTTTTTTGCTCTTTCTGCAAATTTCAGTGAAGAGACTGTTTCATGCAACGACTGCTCTGCAGTTGAGCAATTCACGATGACAGAAGTTATGAAGTTGCCTGTTAAGGAATCTTTGAGAATTCTAGTGAGCTTAGAATCTCGAAAAGGGATGTGCTACGATTTACTACGAGTAGTCAGCGCGTTAATTACATTACCGAGGCATGAGAGCGAGTAATTGATCTTTTTGGTCTCCTCAAAAGCATCTCCTCTAGTTCCAGATTTACAGACCTTCTCGCTTCCGGCCAAATCAATGAGACATAACTTTGTTGAGTACTTTTCGGACTCCAGGTAAATGCTAAGAATTGTATGGCTCCTTGAACTTTCCTCATTTATTTTGGTAGCAGTAACTTTCCTGCTTTTTGCTGCGTTTCTGACCAAATTCATCATTTCTGTCTCATTAGCAATGTATATCTCCTTAAGTCCTTCGATATAGACTCCTCCGCATTTATCCTCTTTAAGTCTGAGTTCAGTCTGTCCGCTTCCGAACATATCTATAAGTTGTTCCTTGTAAATCTCAACCATCGAGCACTTAACTTTTAAGTTGGCCTTAGCTTAGCTTTTCTGGTGTAGGATCTCTCTGATGCAGCGATAAATCAAACCATGATTCTCTTGAGACTCCTCACCGAAGATAGTATATGTTTTGCCCGAGCCTGTCTGTCCATATGCGAAAATAGTGCCATTGTATCCCTAAAATAATCCCTGGCACATCTGATATCCAATCTGTTTAAAAATGGTTTCCTGGTCTGTAGTTTGCCTGAAGATCTCATCAAAGCAAAAGTAATTATCGTCAATTTTGATAGTTTGATCGTTGATGATTTGCATGCTATCTTTATCGTTGATCTATTTCTGCGTCTTTGGCTTCAGTCGAATATACACTTTGATGTTTTACTCTCGAGCACTACTTTCTCTCTTCAGCTTCGAGCTTGATGATATATTTTCACTACTTTTCAAAGGGTGGCCTTTTTCATTGCACACTGGCATGCTAGATGTCAAATCGATTTTAATGTTGTAGGCAGTATTTTTAGGTTGTTACCTTAATCCTGATTTACCACGACTATTGCTCGCCTTCCTCATTATTGGCTTTTTTCCAGAGTCTTGCAGTCGATGATTTGAAGAATATTTCCATTGCTAATTTTCTTTGTTGTTGCTGTTGAAGAGCTGTGAGAAATTCGTCTCCTTAAGAAGACTGCAGGGCTCGTTGTAGTTGGACTTGGCATTTGTACTGAAGTTGTATTGGAATGAGACATTGCTGTGTGAGTAAGTAAGTACTTTGATGTTTGGGGCGTGTTGCTGAAGGTGAAAAGACCAGAGTCTGAATATTTGGAGGATGATCCGTCTCTCGGCATATTTAATTAACGATTATATTATAAAAAATGTAATTGGGGATAGGATCTAATGATACACTTCGGATAAGAGAACTACATGATTTTTGATACTGAAAAATAAGAAAATGGAGGAATCACCGAGCGGAAATTACCATATGGTGCTTCTTGAGGATTTGAGGATTACTGTTGATTCTGTCCTTAATTTAGTTTCGCAGACGCAGCTAAGTTTGGTAGGTATTGCGCAAGTGCTACATTTAGTGCTTTTTGTTGCGCAGTGAGGAGTCTTTATATATGATGGCTGACACTTTCAATCGATTTTGAATTCCTATATCACGTCAATAGTACTTTTTAGACAGTTTTCGCTGACATTTTTGTCAATATTACCCTTTTATGCTTGATGGTCTTTGAGAACACTGTTAAAATAGCTCTGATTCCGCTTATTCTGCCTGTAGGTTGTTAAGCTCTTGTTAGGTCTTTGTCTTTCCTTGTCATTTGCAATAGATGCATATCGATGGGTCATATATTTGTCCTTGAAAGGGGTATCATCAGAACTTGGCTGATTGCTTTTGCTGTTATCAATCTCCAAAGTGGCATATTTGTTATGATTGGTATCTCTGGGAGTTCGATGTTGAAGGGTGGCATTGATGGCTGAATTCGAGAAGGAGCATGCTTATTTATTTGATGATTGTTAATTGTTCTTTCTATTAATAATAGGGTGAGTCCCTTCGATATTACTGGTCTTCTCTAAATGTGTATTATTTCCTTCTTCCTCCATCTTTTTATTATTATTGTCTCGTATTTTGCCTAACAGCTCTTGCTGATAGGTCTAAATCAACTTTTCATTCTACCAATCATATCCTCTTTTTCGATCAGTCAGTATTTTATTGTTGATACCCATTGCCCCGCGATATTATTTCTACGATGAGCCTATCCTCCTCAGATAATCATCGTGCATCCTTTCCTCTTCAATTAATCTCATTTTGGATTGCTGAATATCAGCCTAGATTCGACTTCTTTCCATCAACTGGTACATTTGCTGCTTATCCTTTAAGTCTTGTTCATAATTAATCACTCGTTGCCTGCTAATAACGTCGGCCTCTTGCCTGACTGCCTCCTCGATTCTAATCCGTTCCTCATGCAAGTAGGATCGGTGTAAGGCATGAAGGGTGTCCTGCGCGTGTCTGGTGGGTTAAAATGATCGTGCAGAATAACAGGGGTAGTAATATGGATAACTCATGCTAATAACCTTACCTGTTAATCAGTATGTCACTTGAATTTAACAGCCATTCTATAACATATGATTCCTGTGATAACAAAAACATCACGAAACTATCAACTTGGACAGGTGCAGCAGCTACTATTCAAGGGCTAACTCACGGACCTTGCTCCCACGCAGCTACTGCCTCAATTTAAACAGCTGTTCGTCCAATTGTTAGAGTTATTCTAGTTATGTCTTCTTTCTTTCGTCTCGGTTATCGTGAATAGTTCCAATTTATAAGTCTATTTCTCGGAGTTCCTTTTATAATCTTTCCTGATTCCGCTGTTCCTCGAGCACGTAGCTGTTTTCTCTTTCAATTTATTCTTTGACTTTGATTTGATGTTCGAGTTCTGCCCTCCGAGAGGCAGCCAAAGCTTCTGTCTTTCTGCGTTGATCCTCTTCAGCTACTCTCCTCTGAGCTTCTAACTCCTAATCCCTTAAGATTCTTGATCGACGATCTGCTTCCACGAAAGACTGATATTCTCTTTGCTTTTCTTCGCGGTAGATTCGCTCCTTGACAATACTGTCCTCTGCCTGAGCTAGTTCTGCGTTCTTAAGTAGTCGATAGTTCCTAAACTACTCTTCCTCTCTTAGTCTCTGAATCTCCTTCAATTCTCGAAATTAAAGTTCTTGCGCTTCTGCAAATTTCTGTATTTCGTAAGCTCTGGAGTACTAAAGTTCACGATCGAGTGCCAATTTCCTGGACAATTCAAATTCGCGTGTAAGTCTGGCTTAAATAATGCTTACGCAGTACTGTAATAGGTCATCTCTGAGTTTAACTACTAAATTTTATTGTTATATTTTTATCATTAAATCATAGATAAGTATGGATGACTGAACTCCAATGAAAGTTAGAGTTTCCTTGCAATATATTTTAATATTATTAATGCAGGAACAAAGCAATAATTTCAGCAGAAAACTGGGATAGCCACCCATTTATGTTAATCGACCGTTGTAGCACACACACATTGTCTATACTCCCAAGCTCATCAGATTTATTTATTATTAACAGCAGCGTGAAGAGCCTTTGGAGTACAAACAATATTGCAGTCCAATAATATTTATTTAGATCCCAGCAGAATGACAGTACAAAATACTGAATCGAAAAAAGATGTAATGAGACAGTCAAAATCAAATAAACTACTGGTGGTTTCAAGAGCGATAGGGGCGCATAATGAGAAGTTATCAGCATCAAGGACATCAAGAAAATTTATAGAACTCAGTCTTAAATCAAATTCGCACAAACCAACAAAAATAAAGACATAGACTAGTTAACAGGCTTAACCAACTAATCATATTCAGGTCCTTCCAATATTTCCTCTAATAACATGTGGGTAGTGTTAGAATTGCGAGTAAATATAGAGTATTAACAGCGAATAGAGGGTTAGTCTTTCCTCAAAGCGTAGTATCGTGAAAGATAGCCTTGGACTTTTCGCCTCAAAGATTGAAATTAGAAAAGTAAACCACAATAATATTACTTTTTCTGGACGCAAGAAAATTTTTGATGATTATCCAGCTCTTAATCACTCATTGCAAAGTTTTAGTAAATCGAGAAGTAGAAAAATATTCGAGCCATTGAATTTTGGAAATCGTAGTGTATCTTTTGAGAGGTCAACTTCAATGAAAAAGAAGATCTTCGGTCAGTATTCAGCCAAAATAAGTAAGAGATGTGCAATAAAATCCTAAGAGGAAACAGTGGTGTCGGATATTCCAAGCGTTATCCTTTCTCAATGGTAAATTCAAGAGTAAAGGCAATAGGAGGAATATTCCAATCGGATCCAAGAGAAGGATGTGGAAGAATCTCCATAGATAAAGAAGGACGAGGATTGATTGGAATTATTCTTTTATCATAGAAGCACTTTATAGATAAATTGGAAGAATTAGTTATCAATGAGTGAGATCATTAAGGAGAAGGTATTTTGGGAAAAGCCCTACTCTCGATGTGCCGACTGCCTAAAAAGCAGCAGACTCAAATGCAAGAGGTGTATGGCTGAGATGATAAGTTTAAGCATTAAACAAAGGCAATAGTTTGCATGTCCCAAAATGCCTCGAATCAAAGTTGATGGAGCAAATCCTTCGAAAAGTATGCATTCTAACCATTCTGATGCCAATGGAAGGGAGTATTGCTAAGTCAACAATAATTTCTAGTTGTGGATCAAGAAAGGTCGAAGCAAAAAACTACCTCAACTCGGGGACACGATGTTTAAACTACCAAAATGGCCATAGAGAAAGGTTGTTAAAGCTGAGCTTGCTTCTTTAAGTGCCCCTAAATTTGAGACTTGGTAATTTCGTATGGTGCAGCAATTGTCCAAGAGTTAGCCCTACGTAAAACTACTGCAAGAATCAAAACAATTGAAATGATAATATTCAAAAGACTATCTAAATGATTTTAGTGATAATTTTGAAAATAGATACTCGATGCAGTTCGAGAAAACTTATATTCTTAAAGTATTAATAACAGATTGGATATAGGAGTTTTAAAATAGAGAAATGCTATGATTTAAGGATTATCATTTTTAGCAGTTGTCGTGGCAGTCGTGGCATTACTGGATTTCATCAGGAGAACGGAATTATAAATCATTTGCCTCATCATTGGAGTTATAGTCCACTTGGGGTTTGGCAATCGGCAGAAGACGTATTATGATCGAAAGAGGGATGACGGAAGCACCAATCAGCAATGAGATCAACCACTGTTGAATGGTCAATCCATGGAAATTATAGCATTTGAAATACACGTTGAGGAAAGAAATGATAGCCACCTGGAAGATAGTAATTAAGCCGAACATCAACCAAAAGATGTAGTTGCTGAAAAGTCCAGTGAGAAGGTTAAGCTAGTCGTATACTCTTCTGCAGTTAAAGAAGTTAAAAATCTGGAGGAAGACAAAGACGTTAAAGATAAAGGTGAGATGTCTTGAATAAATATGATATTTGTCGAAATAAGTAGCGTAGGAGTAATCACCCCATAAAGGATGATCAAGTCCATTAACCATTGTTCCCTACACTTGACCCATGTAATATTTAGCCTACAAATCAGTTCCTATCAAATCATCGTAGGCGTCCTTATACTCTGGAAGGAACTTTTGTCCTTCTACCACCAAAAACATCAGGACTGCTATCTGATAGATGCTTTGGATAATTATATGCTTGATCATAGTGCGAGTAATTAGACTATCAGAACGGTTGACTGGCTTGCGACTAAGCAGTTCCTCTGAATTTGGTGGCTCAGTAGATAGAGCTAACGAGGCTAAGCTATCCATAATCATGTTAACCCACAACATTTGCACAGTGGTAAAAACTGACTGTTTAAACAATGCAGACGAGGCAATACTGATAACACAGGCCACTGCGTTAGCTGTCAACTGAAATTGCAGAAATTTCTTGGTTGAATCGTAAATATTACGACCCCATACGATGGAACGAACAATCGAGGTGAAATTATCATCCAAAATAAGTATATCAGCTGCATTCTTGGCTACTTGAGTGCCTGATACTCCCATTGCGACTCCCACGTCAGCTTTTAACAAGGCAGGTGCATCATTAGTGCCGTCTCCTGTAACTGCAACAATGTTGTTGATTTTCTTTAAACCCTCCACTAGTTTATATTTATGCTCAGGCCTGCTTCTAGCTAACACCTTTAGATGTTTTATTTTCATATAAAATTATTCAGGAGTACTATTTTGCTCAATTGCTTAAAACTCATCGCCTTACATACACAGACCTGGAGTTTTGTCATCGGCTCTGGTTATACCCAGTTAATCAGCTATAGAACGAGCAGTCACACTGTTATCACCAGTCACCATTATTACCACTACTCCTGCCCTATTGCACATGCGGATGGCCTCCTTACTTTCAGGGCGTGGTAGATCCTGTATACCTGCGAGCAGCATAAGTGTGAAATCGCTTTTTTCGATATCTCTAACTCCAAATTTATCTTTAGTTGATGCATCATCAGCATCAGGCAGGGGTCCATCAATGACTTTCACAGCAAGGGCTACGGCTCTCAACCCTCTTTTTGTCATATCTGCGATTTCTTGCTCAATCTAGCTTTTTTTTATAAAAGCCTTGCCAGTTACCTTGTCTCGTACATCATACACATCTTTGCAAGCATCAATTATGATTTCACTAGCTCCAGTCAAAAATAGATAATTAACACCATCGATCTTGAGACCCGTAGTAATACGCTTACGATCGGAGTTGAAAGGCAGTCGAATAAAGAAGTTGTTTTCATGAATCTTGCGCTATTGAAGGATATTAATGGCGGGATACATTTTTTGAGCATATCTTAGCAATGCCACCTCAGTGGGTGACCCTTTTATCTTGGGTTATAACACAGCTGAAGAGTTGTTGGTGATGGAACTAAAAACAAGTTTTCTATATAATTCTCCCAAATAATGCTCGCTGAAAGCAGTAGGCAATGCATCCCCACGATGACTTGTTCCATTCCAGAGATCGACGACGTGCATATCGTTTTGAGTCAAAGTTCCTGTTTTATCAGTACAGATGACATGTGCGGAGCCCATAGTTTCGCAGCAGGCCAATCTTTTGACCAAATTGTTTTCTTTGAGCATCTGTTTGACGGAAAAGGCAAGAGAAAGAGTAACGGCCAAGGGCAATCCTTCGGGCACTGCCACCACAATAATAACGACAGCCAGCATCATATATCCCAATATTTCAGCAATATGTTTGGAAGAATCCCAGCCATTAGGAATGATGTCATTGATGAAGAGCCACACTGTAAGTATTACAAACATAATTGCTCCTGAAGAGAGGCCGAACAGTCCAATCTTTTCAGCCAGATCTTCCAGCTTCTCCTAAAGTGGAGTACACTCATCGTTTTCCTCTTGAATGAGCTCATTGAGTTTTCCCTGGCGATGCTGTTTACCCACAAGAAGACAAAGCATATGCCCTTCCCCGCTCATAATCTTAGATCCGCTGATAATAATCGGAGATGGAGCTTTCTTATTGCTGGTACCATGCAGCACACACTTCGATAGAATGTTTTTGTAAACCTCGTGGCTCTCACCAGTCATTGAGCTTTCATCGACAATCATGTCATTTGCTTCGACCAAAATGCCATCCACTGGTATTTAAAGTCCAGAAGTAATACGAATGATGTCTCCCACTACAATCTCGTCCTTACATACTTCTTTCAGCTGTCCTCCTCGAATCAAGTCAAATTTATTGTTCCTTTCCGCAATTTCATTGAGCTCCTCAAATTGTTTCTGCTTCTGAAAATCATTGACCGATGCCACAATCGAGCAGACAGCCACAGCAGCTAAGATGGTGACCCCCTCGAGCCAGAAAGTACTACGATCTTAAGAATATATGGCTTCCACTATGATTGAAATGATGGCGGATGCAATCAGTATGCGCAACATAAGATCCTCCAATGATTTACAAAACAACTAGAAGAAAGACTTTAATCTTTTTTTAGAAAGTTCATTGCGACCATAAAGTTAGCTGTTTTCACTTACTCTCTCAGGGGATAATCCGTTATCAATATGCGAGTTGAGAGCTACTTTACATAAATGTTTACCCTTGAGATAGAACTCCATGCCTTTTTACTGCAGAATTAAGAGCTCATTAAAAGAATTTTTCTCCCTATCGAGGTACTCATCAATGGGCCTAGTTCTTTCTTAAAGCGATATCTTTGCCATTTCAACTAGTAGATAATATAAATAGATTTAATTTTGGCTGCTAAAAACAAAACATTTAAATCATGGGCTTCGGATTAGAAATAAACAGGTTATGAGGAAAAAAAGGAGAGCAATAGATGGGAGACGTTAAAATAATCCTATTTTTAAATATCAATGCCAGTTAAATAAAGTGGATTTGATATTAAAATGGCATTTATGGTTATGAGATCCACTCCGTAGTTAATATTAGAGTTATTTTGTTGATGAGGGCTTAGTTTATTGTAGTGTAATATTTTTTAATAACAAAAACATATTCAATTAGAAGAAATGGGATGCTGCACAGGAAATCCACAGAAAAAACCATTGTAGAAACAGAAAGATAAGGTGGAACCAGAGAAATAGCCTCCGGCTACCCATGCTAAACCCAAAGAAAATGATTAATCTGTATTGCCCTTGTAAACTATTAAAAAAGAACCTCATTCGAGCATTATTAAACCTCAGCAGTCGTAATTTACCACTCCCTTAAAAAGTAGTAACAAAAAAGGAAACAGACTGAACGAAGAGCCGAGCGAAGAACGGGTGGCTGAGGAGCAAGTCAAAAATTTTGCGAGCACGGTCATGAGTCTAAACGTTGATGTTGGTCCACAATGATCTATTTATTTTTGGTCTATTCTGTGAAATTAGAATTAACTTAGAGTATTCAAGCAATGCTATTGGATGAGTTATTATACGAAATAACTAAACTTTTTAAATTATCACATAGAATAACTATGACATTCCAATCATCCATTCCCACAGATACCACCAAACATGGACTCATGCATCTCTCACTTAAGTTAATTTCTCAGTCGGAACGCAGAGTAACTGTCTTTACGCATACTCATCAAGGACTTTTTTCGATTGGCTTTCCCTTGGAGTCCACTACCATCAAGAATCTCATCAGTTTGGCCTTAGAAAAACTCTAGACTGAGTATGAACTAAAATTGGGATCATAGGACGATTATGAGTTGTTTGCTGCCAAAAAAAATGGTAAAAAATACAGTGATTTGCCAGCCTTAGAACCCTCTCAGGATATTTTACTAACAAAATTCAAGTGCTACTTCCTGAAAAAAAGGAAATACCCCTCACAACAGCGAACGGTGCTAAAATCATAGATGATGGGTCAAACCTCTCACAAGAAGGAGGTTAGCTAAAAATAGAGCAGATACGGCTGCATCTCCACATTCTGCCCATTTTCATCTTTGTTTTCCGCATGATAATTTACTAATCACTATCTGTTTAAAAGATTTAAAGATTAAAATAAAGGATATATTGGACTAGATCGAGCCTAAAATCACTGATAAACTGATTTGATGAGCAAACATATGATTTGGATAAATTTGGCGGTAGTCTTTATTATATTCATTTTTAAAAGATGTAGTAAAGTTGATAGCTCAAAGTCAGTTTTATAGATTGAAGCCTTTAAATACTCGCAGTTTTATAATTGGATCATCAACACAATGGCAGAACCATCAGCAGCAGCTCCCGCAACTTAGCAACTTAACCTCAAAGTCAAAAGTCAGGATGGAGAAGAGGTCTTCTTTAAGATCAAGAGTAGTACGCAGCTGAAGAAACTCATGGATGCCTACTGCCAACGTCAAAGCGTAATTTATATTCTATTCAGCTCAACTCCAGCAATGTACGATTCCTATTCGACGGCGAACGACTTCATGAGACTCAAACCCCGAAAGATCTAAACATGGAAAATGGAGACTAAATTGACGTGGTAATCGAGCAAGTCGGCGGCAGATGAAGTGATCTCAGCAAGCATATTATTCATTGATTAATGAATTAAATATAGTGAAGTCATTGTTTCCTAATCTATTTCTTTATTAATCATTAGAGTAATCCATTATTTATTGCATAAATATAGAATATAATGAATCAGAACCACCAGTCCCGGTAATCGGAGAATATTTTTAAAATTAGAAAGAGTAGACCGGGAAGAGATCAACTTGACTTTGAAAAAATGCTGGAAAGAAAACAAGGGGTTCGATATGCTGTGAACCCCGAATCAAAATATCATAAGAAACATCGACAGATCAAATTAAATAAACATTAATCAAAATAATATCAACACTTAAGGAGATCAGTCGATATTGAAGTACCTAGTTTTGAGCTTCCTCAACTCAACACTCCAAAATCACCCGAAGAAAAATGTTATAAATAGGCGTGCGAATAAGTTTTGCAGGTAAGACGCGCTAAAGAACTGGTTCTTCGCTTACAAAAACAAAAGCAATACAACGAGGGAAAATATTTGTTTATGCGCAGAAAGTAAGAAGATCGAAAAGATAAAGAGGAAAAAAGACTATTGTAGGAGAGGAAATAACAATAGGAGGTGTATCGATCGCATAGAATGAGAAGAATCATAGAAAATATACTTGTGCATGAAGAAAGAATCAACCTCAGAATCGGAGAAAGCTTAAACCGCTTAAAGAAAAGTTAGCTCAGGTCTAATACGGAAAGTGGAGCAGAAGCCTATAGCCCTAATTATAGCATTAGAATGTAGAGCGCAGAAAGCAAATAGGAGTCACCATTTTGTCTTTCCAGATTTTCCAAATGTGGTCTTTCGCCAATTGATAAATCTTTGAAGTGACTTTAGTTCGAATTTAAGGTAATAAAAACATTGATTTTGATCTGTTTCTTTCTATAGATTTAATTCGATCTAAGTTTTTCATTTCAATTCCTCATATCCTTGATTTTTTTCTTACAATATTAATCATTTCTTGCGATAGGCAAGAGGAAATAATATTATTAGAATATTTAAAATACAATTCATGAAGACAGTCCTAGAATGTTCGCATATTATCAATATTTATTAAAAGGAAGACAATCCGCCCAAAGACAGGGGCAACCTATACCTCAGCAGTGTTTATCTGCTTGGCAATTCAACAGTATTAAAGGAAAACAACATCAATTGTCTGTTCAGCATCATCGACGAGTCAAACTACCTGATCTTTTAAATATAAGAAAAGATGAAGTTACTGAACATAAAAGAACATAAATGGGTCGATGTATTAGACAGCGTTGGGGCAGGCATTTATGATCATCTCAATGAAGCTCACGCATACATAAAATAGATGCTTTTAGGGCATAACGTGTTAGTACACTGTCAAATGGGCAAGTGCAGAAGTCCCTCGCTTGTGGCGGCTTTTCTTATAAAGGAATATGGAATGACTTACGATTAGGCTGGAACATATATCAGAAGCAAAAGAGATATCATCAGTATTAACAAATGGTTCGAAAGCGACTTAAGAAAATTTGAGCAGGAGGAGAAAAATAGTCACAGTTCGAAGGATAAGGAGTGATTATTATTATTTTTTAATTTAGAGTGTTTTGCGATAGAAAGAGTAATAATATTATTAAATGCTGCCAACACAATTGAAGGAAGACGATTATTATAAAAGACTCTACGCTTGCTCTCATATTATCAATATTTATTAAAAGGAAGACAATCCGCCTAAAGACAGGGGCAACCTATACCTCAGCAGTGTTTATCTACTTGATCATCCACTAGTGTTTAAGGAAAACAGTATCGACTGTTTGTTCAGCATAATTGATGATTACAGCTATCAAACTTATGAAATACAAACAAAGATGAAATAGCTTAATATAAAAGAACATAAATGGGTTAATGTATTAGATAGCTTTGGGGCAGGCATTTATGACCATCTCAATGAAGCTCATGCATACATAAAATAGATGCTTTTAGGGCATAACGTATTAGTACACTGTCAATAAGGCAAGTGTAGAAGTCCCTCGCTTGTGGTTGCTTTTCTGATAAAGGAATATGGAATGACTTACGATTAGGCTCAAGCCCATACAAAAAGCAAAAGAAAAATTATCAGAATTAACCAATGGTTTGAAAGAGACCTAAGAAAATTTGAGCAGGAAGTGAAAAACAATCATAACCCAAAGGATAAGGAGTGATTATTGTCATCTTTAATTTAAATGCTAACTATCTTTTAATTATAAACAGCCAGCAATGGGAAATAGTCTGTGCTGCGAATAGACTGCAGACATCGATAAATTTATTACGTATTGCTAATCATATGCGAATCCTGACTACAAGGATTGGCTTAAGGACGCTCCTCTCTCGTAAGGAATATATCTCAAGGGAGAATGGGGATAGTCTAGCTAAAAAAGCGGTAAGGGCATCATTCTATCTCCCAGCAAACTCTACTACGAAGGCGATATTGTGAATGGCATCCCCTCTGGAAAAGGCAAAGCAGTTTGGTGCAACCACACTGTGTTCATCGGAGAAATTGAGCAGAGCGTAGCCAACGGATAGGGATAGTTGACTTTTACAGATGATGATGTTTCATTGAAGGGAAGTTGGATAAATGGGAAAGTAGAAATAAATAAAAAGATGGTCTTGACATATAAAGGTAAAAAGGCACTTGTTACCTTTCTAGTAAAGCAGGACAAGTCAAAAAGCAAGTACACTTAATAAAGAGAATTGGAGAATCAAGATACAATTTATGTTTAGCTTTAGTTTTAAGACACCCACACAAAATATAGGGGCGATGTTAAACTTAAGAGCAAAGGGTACCAGATTGATGGAGATGGAGAGATTTCTTTCTATGATGGTTCTATTTATCGTGGATCTTTTGTTGATGGAAAGATACAAGGATATGGTAGCTATTCCTGGCCCAATGGGCATTGGTATTAAGGATATTATGAAAATAATTTGAGGCATGGATAGGGCCGGTACTATTATAGCTCCAACAAGTGGGTGGAGGGTACATGGAAAGCAGGAGTATTAGAACCGAAATTTCCAATATAAGATTTTAAGTAATCCAATCAAAGAGATGGGGGCAAAACCAATTAAAAATAAAAGGCGTCAAACTTTCGCCATACTGAAGACGTTGAGCAATTGCATGATTGAATATAACATCATATTTCAGATGATTTTGGTAAAAAATGTAGGGAAGGAAATTCATGATATAATCTGAATATTTCTGATCATTAAGAGGGGTGTTTAGTCTCATGCCTCCTCACACTCTGTAATACTTATTTATTATTATGGCTAAGGGCACCTAAAAGTAAAAAAAAACCACTCCAAGGACCACCTCTAAACCGCTCATCTCTAAATGTGGACTACGTCATCTGATTAAAGTCAAATTGACTGCAAAATCAGGATGCTGTAGAAATGAGAGGGAAAAGTCAATGAAAATAGGGTGTTTTGCGGATGAGTAGGCACTTACATGCGCAGTGTGCCTGCAACTGCTGCTGCATCCGGTGCTAACACAGTGCGGACATACCTTTTGCTTGTCTTGTGCTGAAAATCTTGCCCTTAATCAATATTCTTGCGCCATATGTCACGATCATGAACCCACCTATAACCTCCATTATTCAGCTACTCTGCAACAACTAGTCAACTTGCATTTAAAAGGGAAAGGATAGGAGGATAGTATAGACTATCATCGCAGAAACTCCGAAGAAGAACAAAAATGGATGGAAAGGTCACCTGGTATACTGACTTAAGGAATGGAAGTAGACTATTGGAGTGAACGGGAAACCATTTGGAAGGTGGGGAGAATCCAAGGCATTACTAAAACTGGAGAAGCTTACATCAAAGATACAAATACCGGTGATACGCGACTTATTGATAGTTGTTCGCGAGGACTCTCCAAGCTTCATTACTTTACGAAGAAAGAAGTAAGGGAGCCACTCCGCCGAGACTTCTCTCAGGTATACGGAAACCTTCCCCTCATGGCAGGAAACCAATTTTATAACCCAATTCAAGCCGAGCTTATGGGGAATTTCATGCTATATATGCATGAGCCTATGTAGCCCATGGATCCTTGGAACATTTTCTGACCCAACAACGAATTCTGATACTGATTATGCTAATATCAATAATTTTTGTCATATCAGCAGCAACCCTTCTTCTTGTCAGCTTTTTTGGGTTTTAGTTTGTTAGAAGGCACTTATACCGGAATGAATCTGAGTGGGACGATATTTACATTTCTTATTGCTTGTTTTCCACAGAGGCCAGGGCAATTTTCTCAAAGGCTGTCTCGACGCCCTGTCTGTTTTTTGCGCTAGTCACTAAGTGCTTTATGCGAGGATGCTTCGAGAGGAACTATTGCACACCTGAGTCTTCGACCTCTCTCTCCTCTTCTCGATCAACTTTATTGCCAACCAATATAAATGGAAACTTTTATGGCTATTTGGGTGCCCCTTGGTTGAGGAACTAAGTGATCCATGACTCTATGTTGTCAAAAGACTGCATAAATAAGGGAATACTCGTTTGTTAGTAATGTCATAGACCAATACACAGCAGTCAGCCCCACGATAGAAAGCCCCTCCCAGACTACGGAATTTTTATTGGCCAGCGGTGTCCCAGATCTATTTAGAAGAATGGATACTTATAGGTTAATAACTTTTCCATCGACTATCACTTCTTTCTCCATGAAGTCTGCTCCGACTGTTGCTTTGTATGATTGTAAAAATTTTTGATCGACATATCTGAATGTTGCGAGGGATACGCATTAAGTAGAGAGGTCTTTCCGACTCTGAATGAGGAGATTATTACGCTGAATCGCCGAGAATGATGACCTTTGAAAGTTTCTTTTTGCTCATGAAATATCAGAATTATAAGCAATCAATTGTCTGTTGAATATATCTATCATCTTTGAAGGAATGATGGGTAATGAAAAATAGATGAATTGCCGATAGCATTAAGGATTATTTCGACGAAAGAATAGGTAAAAGAAGGATTGGCAAAAATCAAAGTTTAGAAGAAAAGGTAAGGCTAAACTTGAATCAATAAATTATTACATCAGTAATCCTTACATCCATTCATAAATGCAAATACTTAGTAAGCTATATGCTCTGAAAAATTGATTTTCTATTAATTTTTGAGCCTATATTTAATGTTATTAAATATTATGGTAATCATGATAAAATTTGAAAATATAATTGATGACATTATCAAATGTTATAAATTAGTTTTATTAAAAAAGAAAGCGAACTAAATCCCTTTTACTCGATGGCATTCACCAGAGAGGGCGTAGCTCCAACGGTAGAGCATTGGACTCCAAATCCAAGGGTTGTGGGTTCAAATCCCATCGCCCTCATTTTTTGTATCTCTTCATCAAGGCACATTCCAGTAAGCCGTATCCAATGATTTTTATTTTTATTTTATAAAGGTCTTCGAAAAGCATGCACTTTTTATGTTATTTAACATTATGGTAAATTATGGTAAAATTTGAAAAGATAATTGTTGACTATTATCGTCTTTTATAACTTAGTTTAATCAAATACAAACCCGAACTATCTCCCTTTTGCCTGATGGAATTCACCAGCGAGGGCGTAGCTCCAACGGTAGAGCATTGGACTCCAAATCCAAGGGTTGTGGGTTCAAATCCCATCGCTCTCATTTTTTATATTCATGCAAAAAAATAAAGGTAGCAAATTCTTAACAGTCAGCACTACTAACAACTTCGATAGGCCTATATATTAATGATGGCGATTAAGTTATAACTGTCAAATAATTTTTTACATTTTGCAATCATTATTAATCAATTTTCAACATTCTCTACATTGCCGAAGAGCTCCTCTTATTGCCTTCGAATTTCTGCTAATCTCCTCTCCTCCATTTATCGCACAACCTGTTCCTTAAGCTCTTATTCTTGCTTTAAATGTATGTAGGTTCCAACCTATTACCGGCTGATGTCTCTACTCTACCCATGTTCCCAACGTTATGGTATTTGCTACAACATCTTTTCAAGGAATATTTATTTGGGAGGTTTTTATTTCCATTCGCGTTGCAGTTTCTGAATATTCAATATTTTAGTAGTCTTTCTTCGTTAATCTTCCAGCTCTTCTCTAGTGGAGTTGAAAGTCGAAATCTGAATGGAGGGAAGTATCCATTTCTTTTTTTTCAATTTAAGTTCTCTCTACCCTTATGATAGAATCTGCTCTTCAATGGCCTCCTCATTTTCCTCAACATTTTTCTTGGTTTGTGCATTTTAAAAGGAAAGTATTTTTGCTCCTTCGTTGAACATCTGCTTAATTACTATTGTGGGAGGATTGTACTATTCTATGCCCTCCTTTTCTAATTTTTATCCGATTTATTATGGGCTTTAATTTCTATTTTTTTCCTCTGCTAAATGATTCTTTTCAGGATTATTGATGTTTTATGCCTTTTACTGCTTTTTGTGAAATTATAATTTTTTTTCATGTATGCTGGTGACTTCTTTTGAAGGCATAGTAGCATAAGTAATCTTTTAAGAATATTCTTTCTCCATAAAATTAATCTTTCTGCTCATTTAGCTGTTCTTTTGACTAAACTTTCTCTCCATGATCGCGATTAGCCCTCTTTTCGCATTTTCCTTCGACTGACCGTTTGGTTTGGTAAACTCAGATCCTCCATATTTTTCCTTCCACTTGTCAACTTTAAATATTTAGCTTTTAGATCTCCATTTTATATTGATAAAGGCGGATGACGGGTGAATAGATTTGCTTGTAACCTATTTAAGCTATTCTTTTAAATCAAATTAATTTTTATGTTCATTTATATTATGCTAATCCTATTTAACCTACTTTTCATTGATGGCTTGAGGTGATAAATTATCTTTACCCCTTTGGTGACAAACAATAGCATTATTAGCAAAAATATGAAGTTAGTGACAGCCTGCACATCCTTTCTGCTTTTTCTTCCGATTAACACCCTCGTCAAATTGTTCCGAGTTATATTGACTTAAAACCACAAAATCTTTCGGTTCAAGCAGTTCCTCTTCGGTTTTGGTGTCTCCTTCCTTCCCTTCTTATATTTATTAATGAGCTTACTTTTAATAATCCAAGATAATCTTTCGCCTCTAGCTCTTTAATTTCTAATTGCGTTTACTATTGATGAGAGTCTTCTTATGGATGACTAAATCGAAATCAATATTTTGAGAAGGAGCACTATATCTTTCGAATTTATGCATATCGGAAACAAAATCATTATTACATTTGAGGGCTGTGCTATGACGTTGAGTGACTCTAAGTTTGCGTAGCTGGAAGGGTTTGTTGCCAGATGTCCTTAGGAAAAAGCCCTAATCAATGTGTTCTTCTTCTGGCCGGGTTTTATATTTATTGATCTCTTTGCGTTTACTCTTCATACTAATATTATTGATTTATTAGGAGTGTCTAATGAATATTCAGTTCATTCTAATTTGGCCCATGCATATCATATGGAGATAAAATGATGAAGGACGAAATAAGTAAGACTATTATACTTGAAAAAACAAGGTCCAAGGCAACGATTTATCATATCTCATCGCATTCATTCGAAAATTAAAGAGGATAAGCCATCTTTAAATATTATAAATATCTGCTTTGAATACAGGAAAAATAAATATTTATAAAAATCTGCTTTGGAAACAGGAAAATAAATATATCTAATTTTTATCAAATAATTATTGATCAGTGTATAGTTCATTTTATAGCATGAATAAAGGACCTCAGAAAACCAAACAACTTTACTATCTTCCATCTCAAAATTCACAGATCATCACCATGACACAGCCAACATCCAGCAAAAATAACTCATTATCTATCAGTATTGGAGGCCATCAAACGGCCAGTAGCTTTCTACACATGAATAGGACCAAATCGGAGATAGTTGATTGTGCATCTAATGATGTGTCCCATAACGGAGATGGGTTTAATAAGCATGAATGTGAGTTATAGACTATCTCAAAATAAAATATGTTTCTTCGTGAATAGAATCAGCAACTCAAGCAATAACTGCAACGGCTTCGCAACAGGATTCCCGATAACCCCCATAGCAAGAAATATTCAGTATCTCCTTCTGCTAATAATGATCTCCGTGGCACAATAAAAAAAGAGAAATAGATGGGAGAGATGAAATAAATGCGTAGAAAGCTTTAGATGCTATCAAAACAGTGCAAAATGTACGAGGAAATAATAGAGAAAATGGAGGAGCGGATTAAGAAACTCACTCTGTAAAACAGCAAAAACACTGCACAAATAGATGATCTGCATGGATAATTAGCCAAATTTTAGCACCTCAAAGAGAAGTGTAACGGTTTGATGAGTCTGTATAGTGAGATGGAGAGCAAATTCAACTCAGACCAATTAGAGTGGATAAAATGGAAGCAGTCCTGGCTTTCAGAGAAGGAGCATTACTTAATTAGGATACAATAGCTGTAAAAATTGGCCAAGAGGTGAGGTTGATAATCCTTCAATAATTAATTAATTTTTAATTATTTCATCTATACCATTGAGCCTATTTAAATTAACAGTTTTTAAATGGGTAAGCTACTTTTCCAAGCTGTGAGGATTTACTGATCCGATACGATAACCACTGAATTTTTTTATAAAAAAATAATTCTAAATGACTTCATCGGCAAAACTGCAGTTTTTATTTCTTTTTGCTCGCTCCGATATCCATGGCTCAAAGTTATAAATTAATGTTCTTCGTTGTTTTTTACTTTTATGGCGTATATAGAAATTATTATTATAGTGAATGGAGCAAATCAGAAAGTGTAGGTAGCTTATTTGTGGTCATTAGGAAGAGCAGATCCAATAAAAAATAACAGAATCCTATGCAGCCGACTACAATTAACGCAGAAAATTAAAAAAACTGGAAAAGCAGAAACCAAGACTCAAAGAAAAACAGCAGTTTGAGAATGTTTTTAGTTTTAGATCTAATGGAGGAGACACCCTATATCCGCAACTTTAGAAACAGAACGCCTTTTTCAATACATCTCCAATTTTAATCAAAGATCTTCTTGGAGAAGGATTTAACAAGAAGCCTAGTTAAAAAATCAGCATGAAACAACACGAAAATAGAGTTCACTTCAGTCCGCAGCTCAACATTCCTCATTCTCCTTCAAGAAAGGTTCATTTTGTGTATCATTAAAATGATCCTTGCACAACAACATCTGCACAAGTCGTAAAATAAAAATTCCATAAAGTTTCTGCGGCTGGTAAAATAAGTTGCAAAGAGAAAGGTAGCTTTTGTTATGAACAAGAAGGGCTATAAAGAAAAGTCTCAGAGAAATCATCAGATTTCTCTACTAAGCAAAGTGAAATAATTGTTAAAAATGAAGGGGAAACCTTCTAAAATACTTTTTAGATTAATAGCATGAATGAAGGCATGAGAAAGGTTGGCAATGCTTAAAGATAGAGTGATTAGGTCAAGCGAATTTAGAAATGTAGAAAACAGCAACTTAAAAAAGTGGGTTAATTATCTGTAATAAATAGATAATAGTTTAAAAATAATCCAGCTAACTCTAATAATCTTTGCCCCATAAATCGGAGATCGTTAACTTAAACTTTATAAAATAAAGTAGAGAACCCCTCTACACCTTTGCCAATCAACTATCAATCAGTCCACCATTATCTTTTTGCAGATAAAACCCCATAAACCCAAGAGATCCTCATTTTAAAAAAGAAATAAAGTAACAGAATACTTGCAGAATCATCTGTAACATTCCGTACCTTCATTGAATCTCTAGAGGAAGAGCATTTTGTAGATAGCAACCCGAAGAAAGAAGAGGAGGAAAATAAGTGCCCTAAAAAAAGCAGTTATTTAAAACAAAATGAAAGGATTAATAATCAGTCTGTTTTGAAAGATATGAAAGGTGAATCTATTAAAGAATAAGAGGAAAGATTTGAAAGATAAATACCAAGCAGATAGCGTCAGCCCTATCATCACCCAACCACATTTATCGGCCAGCCCAATTTGCGTAGCAAGGATATGTGTTCTCCATTAAGCAAATAGTTTAGCGACATCAGAACAATGCAATCAATCTACTCCTAAAGATTGTAAAAATCTTATGTTGACACCAATTACATGCTGGATTCAAGAGGAAAAATTACTAAACTCGTGTGATTCCTACTCATTTATACGGGCATGAAGAACTGATAAATTGTATTTAAGTCATCATATGCAACTTCCTTACATATCAATATGAATCATTTGCAATTGTGTAATGATTTTTTATTCAATGAAAGAATAGGGATTCGTCATAATTTGAACGTATTCGAATTAAAAATCAAAATGAATGAAAGACAATTATTTTAATTAA